>Ga0247763_1001069_pt1 | contig 16235 bp, 17 predicted proteins | sample UWRJL141409B4_FD_179926 | JGI IMG/M metagenome (GOLD analysis project Ga0247763, IMG submission 179926) | Plant litter microbial communities from Arlington Agricultural Research Station in Wisconsin, United States - UWRJ-L141-409B-4 | ecosystem: Environmental > Terrestrial > Plant litter >...
CCCCATAGAGTGTTCGTTAGATATCATGTTTCGCGTTGCGCAGGGGTCGGGGCTGTTCGGTACCGAGCCCATGCACTAGAAGCTGTGCCGCCGGCGATTTATGCCACTTGACACTGCACTTCATTGACCTACTTGAGAGGTAGGACCAAGAGATTTTTCTTTGGTTGTCCAGTTTTCACTTCAAAACCACCAAAAACCACCAGACCGCTCACAAACGGACATTCAACGGCTCACCCTCGGATGAACGCTGCTGCTGGGGGTGAATAGCAATGGCCCACACAGAATACGGGAGCATCAGTACCAGCGCCGGTTCAGTCGAAATCAGCAGCAATGGGGATGCCGCAGGTTACATAAAAGCCAGCAAGTCCCTATGGGCAAAGCTGATGCAGACGTGGATCTGTGAGCTGACTGGATTCCTAATTTCGCTTGGTTGCCTGCTCGCCACGGCTGTCCTCCTCCGCGCATACGACGGCCGGCAGATACCTAACTGGCCCGTCACGCTCAACTTTGTCCTTTCAGTTCTCGGCAACATCGGCTTCGCAAGCTCCATGTTTGGTATCCACGCCACTATTGCACAACTAAAATGGATTTGGTTCGCCAAGAGCCCGCGGTCGCTAGCGGATTTCGGCGTCTTCCAGAAGGCCCGAGGAGGGGCAGTCGGCATTTTCCAGCTACTTTATACCACGGGTGCGCAGTATGTAACGTCCTAGTGCCCCCCTCCCTTGTATTATCTCGACGCCGCTTCACAAGTTGACAATTTGGCTTACTGATGGCGGGGTTGGATGTTCCCTCTAGGTTCGTCGTCATCACAGCATCCTTTGCCCTCACATTGGGCATGCTTTGGGGACCCTTTACACAAAACCTTATTCGCTATGAGTCGGCGAATATCTCAATCGATGGTGGCCTAGCGCTGGTTGGTCGTAGTGTGGAGTATGACGGCCACGGCATGCCTAGCGACAGTAATAGTAGGTTACAGCTCTGCGGATTGCGGGGGGCATATGGCAGGCCAAGACCGAGACTTACAGGAGGGTGTGCTTCTTAGCAAACTTTATCGACCCGTTACTGGAGCTCAACATGATGCTCACGCTCGTATCAGGATCGGGCAAAGACACCAACTCGCCTCAGTTCTTCTGTAGCACTGGGAACTGCACCTGGCCACCGGTTGCCACGCTAGGTTTCTGCTCGCGGTGCAGGGATATGACTCGGCTGATCGACCTTGACTGCACCGTGTCCAGCAGTCCCACGACACCGGGCGGGCCAAATTTCACCAGGACAGATTGTAGCGCAAAGCTACCTAACGGCACCGCCGGTCTGGCAATCACGGGCAATGCGGCGTCTTTTGAGAACCTCATGAACATTACGCTTGTCGGCAAGAACGATGAGCTGCGGTACCATGCTATCCGACTGCTGCCCAAGCCGCTCCTCACCGGCGGCTTTCGACCCCCGCTTTCCAGGTCCGACTTTAGCGCCACCGAGTGCTCGCTCAGCCCGTGCGTCCTCAGCGTCAAGCCGTCTGTCGTGAACGGAAGCTATTCCGAGACGCTGCTCGATACGTTCACGGAACGGGCCCCAGCGGGATCGAGCTGGCTATTCCACCGGCTGCGACCGCCGTGGGGTCTCGACCGCGGTGTCAACCCGGCGGCGAACCTTTCCTTTGGCCTGAGCGACACGGTCGTGGTCGACTGGCAGCGGCGCGGATACCTGGCAGAGGGCGGTCCCATTGTTGGCTTTGCCGAAACATCCGACGGCCATTCGGCCATCCAGTTCTGCCTGCGCGTGTCGCCAGAGGGGGGTGCCTGCACCGACGGTGGGCTAGTGAGCTACATCTTCAACGCCAACTACACGGCCAGCGAGTGCGGCAGCGTTAATAACGACACCTTCTCATGCGCCATGGGGGGCATTGCCCGCGCCATTACCAAGACAATGCGCAATTCCGGTGTCGTCACCGGCGGCACGGGAATCGGCGGTGCCTTTATAGCCGAGGGTTACGCAGCCTCGGTAGCTACGTTTGTCCGCATTCAGTGGTACTGGCTCATGCTGCCAGCCGCCGTCTGGATCCTCGGCGTCACCACATGGTCCACCGTGGTCATCCAGACAGGCCGCTTAAGCTTGCCGGCTTGGCGCGATGACCCGCTGCCACTTTTATTTCTATATGATGGCGACGAGCCGCAAGATGATCATCATGATGCTCCACTGTATCGAAGCGTGCCCCCCTCAGATGGCGGCCAAAGAGCGTATGAGGGCGAGGTAGTGCTGGAGTCTGATGGTTATTCAAGCTGGGCATACGAAAAAGTGGCCGACGAGATTCGAGTTCAGCTGCAGAATGGTGTGGGTACCCATCAGAGTGCGATACGTCTGGTTCAAATCCCGGAGCAAGAAAAAGCCAGCAGCAACAACCAACCCAAACGGCGCCGCGGCCGCAACCGTCGCCATTAAGCCAGGTGCTCCAAGGCAGACTCGGCAAGACCGCAGTCAGCAACCGCTCCTAGGGCTCTCTCGATCCGCAGCCAAGTACGCAGCTCCGCATCACGCCTCAGAGCCAAAATGTAGTCCGAATCGCAAGCGCCATCTTCCGGCAACCGTTCTCCATCTCTCCACGCCATAGCGACGCCGCCTCCCTACTCAAAGGGTGGCCACGCATCGGCGGATTCTCGTCGCCAACAGCAGTAGCAGCAGCAGCAGCAGCCGGGGGTGCGGGCCTCTGGTTGCGCTCATCGGGAGATCAACGCACACCCGTCCTCTTCCGCCTAGCTGCTGCTCGCCCAAGACAAAAGCTAGAGCTAGAGCTGAGATAACCCGTGCGGAGCACCAGGAGGAATGCGCGGCCGAGGGCACCAAGATGGGCTCGTCTGCTTCGTGGATGGTGGACCGCCCGCCGTGACCGACGGTAGCGAGCGAGGAGGTAACGGGCACGTTTGGCGATCACATACATCTGCGCAGCTAGCGCCGTAGAAATGATCCGGCCCGAGTGGGATCAGAGGCGTCGCAACCCCCAGAAGCGTCTATTGGGCTTGTGGGAGTCAGTTATAAAACGCGACCTCGGTCGTCGTCCTCGATAGCCTCTTCAACCAAAAGTCGCTCTCGACGAGACACCTACACCCTTCAGTTAGGTCTCGGTTATGAGTAGCAAATAACATATCCGATCCAGACTCATTGGCGGTTAGAAGACTTGATCGACGCGACGACGACATCAGGTGCAGGTCCCACTCAGCCCCATCTCCGAACCACCCAGCGGCAACCCCAGGTCACTATCTAGTAGCGCCATCGCCGGCATTGTTATTGGGGCTGTACCGAGCACCTGCTTAATCGCTGTCACCGTCGCTGTGTTTGTAGTCGTCTGGCGGCGGCGCAGAGCCTTGAAAGAAAGCGAAAAGCAACGCCTCCCCCCAATCCGTCGCGGGCCCCTATGGTGTTGAGCTTTATGTTGGCCAACCTCTTCAGTTCCAGCCCCAGGAGATGTCTGCTGACCAGAAATTTCCGGGGCCAAATTATAGATGACAGAGCGGGGCCAAAAACATCAGTGGTGGCTGATGAGGTTGGAGAGAGCCTGGGACCGAAGACGTGGCTTCATCTCGTGCGGTTCTCGGCCAGGACAGAGAGATCCAGCTCGGCCAGGCACGATTCTCAAGGATTTAATGGACGCACACGATATTTTCGGCGGTGCGAACTACGAGAGTCAGGCAAACATGTCTCCAAGTTGCTGGAGGCGGCGTCGTCATCGTCGAAGCTACGGAAGGGTGATTTAGTTAGATTGCCTTGTAGCTTGAGGGCGCAAATCGGGTCGGCCGATGTCTATCGGGGGGTTTTTCTGTCTTACTCCTTGATTAGCAAGTCTAGCATCTTATTCCTTTATCCTCGGCACACAACTGTCAACTCACACAGAAACCTCAGCAAACTCGCGTTATACCTCCTCAATGCCCCCGCCTCCCCTTCTGAACCAACATCATACCCAACTTACCGCATCCCCCTTTACTGATTTGGGGGGCTTACTTCAACTAGTCCACGCAGCGAGCCAAGCTTTGCAATGCCACTTGGATGCAGAGGGATGACTAAAGCACCCTCCATCCATAGGCGCTCCTTATCTATGCTTCCCCGCAGGCTCGCTGTATTCGGACACGGCACAGTTTGCATTGCATATCGCGGCAGGCAGACATGGACTCCCGCCATAAGAACCCCGGCGAGACCTCAAGAGCTCCCCGTATACCCCCGCACAACATTGCCAAGCTATTTTCAACTTGTAGCCTCTTGATCAAAAGTCCCTATCAAATCATAACCAGTTTAACACTATCACCATGTCTCCGAAAGCCTCCACCTCGGTCCCCTACTTCTCCCGGTTCATCCTCACCGTCTTCGAACCCCTCTCGACCATGTACGGGGTGTACCTGGCCTTCGCCGACCCCAACGACCTGATGCACAACCACTTCTCGCGCGGCACCATGCAGTACGAGCCACAGACGCAGGTGCTCTACGAGCAGCTCGCGGGCATGTGGACGTATCTAGCCCTCATCGAGGCGCTGGTCCTCCGCGGGTTCGACGATCTGCGTCTGTGGAAGCGCGTCTGCGTCTGCTCGCTCGTGTGCGACGTGCTATATTTCCATGCCGTGGCGGGGCCGGTAGGCGGCTGGCTGGCGTTCTGGGATCTGGCCAGGTGGACGGGATGGGATTATTTCATCAATGGGCTGCTGTTGATGTTGACTTTTGCAAGACTGTTAGTGGTTTTGGCGACGGGGGGGTTGAGGGAAAAAAGGGGAAAGGCGAGTGAAAATTATGACAATGGAAGGACTTGGGTGTTGGGTTTACCTTGCAGCACCATCAACGGATGACATTTGCCTGCTGCCAGACCCGCGCAATTGGGTCGGGGCAGTGCGTCGGGCGGGCGGCGGTTGGGCAGCTCGACAACCCTCTCTCCAAACCTTGCGATCTATATAAGCACAGACCAGTAACTGCAGCTTCTGCGAGTTCAGTGACATTGAATTGCGCATTGCTCTGCCGTAGAGCTCTTGAGGCGTTGAAAGCTCGCCATTGCTTGCTTTGGGTTACCTGAAATGTGGGAAGTATTCGGTCCATTTAGGTTGAAGATAGGCCTCATCCGGGACGAACGGAAGACTTATAAACCCTTCAATTAGTATATACACTCGAGAAATCAAATATAGCAAACCCCCATACACGGCTGGCCCTGTGCCCAGAAAGGCAATCACAACCACCATGCAGTGCAGCACGGCCCCCAAGGGGGCATAGATAATGAAATCCTCCAAGGCCTTATGCAAACGATATCCGACGACACAGAGCAAAACCAAACCCCCTGAGGCGAAAAGCGTCAACGAAGCTACGCGCCAGAGGAGAAGTTCGGCCTCGGTGTGGAGCGAGCCGTTCCACGCCAGGAGATGGATGCCGCCATACACGGTCCCACATGCCACAAGCCACAACAAAGCAGCGAACTCGTCTGCTCCCGAGATGACCGTTCCGATCTTTATCTTCCGCGGCCAGTTGGAACATGTCGTTCTGAGGTAGTCATTGCGCCAATCGGGAGAGGCGCAATCGGTTTCAAGGGTTTCTTCATCCTCCTCAACGGTAAAAGTCGCATACGGGTCAGCTTGTAAGGATGTGTACTTCAGGACAGATTCCTGCGCGAGATGGTAACATCTCTGCGTCTCTCCGGAGATTTCAAGAGTGTCGGTAAAGTGCCAACCGGAGGAGGCCCGGGGCTGCCACTCGTAGATCTTGTTGCCGTCACTTCCAGCTGATCCCTCGGTATAGCGAAATCCAAAGCCTTGTTTACTCTCCCCGGCTTTCAAGGTGATGGGAGGGATGTCGGGAGCCCCTGCTTCGGTGGTAGCGGCGGCGTGATCGTTATCAACAGTGTCAATCGGCTTTGGCTCGGCGTCTAAGTCTGGCCTGGGCCATGAACACTCGAGGAGGCGTCCGCTGCGCAGATAGCCGACGGTGCTGCGCAGGTACATTGCAGCACAGAGCGACGTCGCCGACGGGTTGTTGACAAGAGGAATGAGGACAGCCTCATGGATATCTAAGGGTTTATGCCACCACGCCGCAAAGGCAAAGAAGGCGAAAAGCGCGTGGGCAAATGTGTTCAGTTCAAGCGCAGTAATTGGCAGTCCCACGGCCAGCCGGGAGAGGATCTGAAGGCAAAACCACAGCGCCTGGGTGAAGACAAGAAGCTTCGCCAACGGGCTCGCTTTGCTTTTATCGTTGATCGCATCGGTTGTGATGTTAGGTATAAGATCGGGTCGGTGTTTGGCGAGGAAACAAATTCCGACCGAGGTCAAGGTGTATCGAGTTTGGGGCAGCGGGATCGAAGAATCACCCCCTGTGTCGAATGAAAATCCGCCCATGAGGGCTAAGTGACTGTGAGCTCGGCTCCAGGCAAAGGGAGGTGAGTCCCCGAATGTTTCTTTCATAAAGCTGTCGAGTTTCTTGCTGTGTCGCCATTCCTCGAACGCGATCCAAGCAACCTGGACGAGCGAATCCGTCAGTTCTCTCATTCAAGCAAATCTTGCCGCCGAAACTCACCACTTCAGGCGCAAATATAATGCATAAGAGCCATCTCGTCTTTACCCAAAACTGCTGGTTTGCCTTTCCAAACTCGGGGACGTTGAGATGTAGGGTGCTCCAGGCACAGAGGCCGAGTGTGATGAGACAGGACCAAAGAATGCTCCAGGTGCCACGGACGCCCGGCTCCGGCTGCCATCTCGCTGTTGCATTGGCTACGCCATCGCCCAAAATCTTAAACATTGTCTATGTAGTTCGCCTCTGATGTGTCCCTTGGCGATAGACGACGTGGTGACCATTACGGGTTCTGATTGTGACAACCGAGTGGAAGTTCAAGTGCCTCAATCGTGGCGCGCGACAAGGTTGGTCTTATCCCAAGCTTGGCGTGGCTATGCTTGCTCAAAGCAAGGTTGGTTGGAGATCAGCCGAGGGGCTGTGCCCTCGTTGCAACATCGGAGGCGGGTGAAACGGCCGTCAAGGTGCTTGATTGAAGAACATCCAGCTGGCCTGCTGCTCTGCCTCCTAAAATGGCATATCGAGGTGAGGCTGCTGTGGTGGTTTTTCGTGCCAGTTCCAGCGTTCCATTTCCATGCCGGACAAATGTCAGACAGTTAGACCGCGCAATGTGTGAGGAAGGCGGCGAAGTGGAAGAGAGCAAGTGTGCGAGTGCTACGGCCAGCGGGGAAACCTTGCGCCAGGCAGGGCTAGGTGCATTCCAGCAGCGGTTGCAAGACTTCGTGCATGCGGCTGCTGCTGCAGCGAGGGTCCCTAGTGGGGCACCTGGTTCGTGCCCCTCATGATGCCGGCATCTTCCGCTCCTGTTGTTCCTTTATAGCTAGGGAGTAACCGGCCTTTTTTCGAGAAACTATTCCCTAAGTGCCTATAATGTGTTGTGAGGATTTGAAAACGTTACATAAAAGGTAGGGTTCTGCTACTTATCTGTTTGGTGTCGCTTCTGGCTAACGATCCTTTTACCAGGCAGCGGTACTATCCAATATTTCGCGCCCGTACCAGCAACCTTGCGTCATCCTCTGTCCTTCTGGGCTGATCTGGATAAACTCGCGGATGGAAAGCGGGAATTCCCGAAGTGTATCCTATCGAGTGGCAAGGAAAAGGGAAGCTTAGGTAACGTAATAAAAGTTAGGTTAATAGAAAATAATTAAGTTGGGTTATTTTATATAACCCCTTTATGATATAATTTAGTAAAGGTAAAAAGTAAATTTAATTATATTCAAATTACCAAGTGAAACTTTATGGTGTTAAGATATTAAATATATAATAACGTAATAAGAAAATGATTAGGAATTAATTTAATTTTGTCACGGTACGCTACCTGCCTGTGGTGCTAGATGTAGGCGGCGATGCCGTCTGGCTGGACGAAGAAATGAAAATTTTCATGCATTTGGTAAAGATTGGACGCCCTCCGAGTGTGCCTTCCAGCACTGCATCTTTTTCGTATGATGTGGCAGGTACCATCAAACCAAGGAGCTTGACTGGCCGCGATTGGCTGCATTCCAATCCAGTGCAGGTCTGCCAAGCGGGGCGTGGGAGCCCAAAGTCGCCGAGGCAGGAGCGGCCTTAATCAAATCATTTGGGCCCGACGAGTTTTTCCATTCTTTCCTTTTTCCATCACCTCATCATCTTTCCGATGGCCTCCGGTCCTGTCGCGCCTCCATACACCTATCCCCCGCCTTGCGACGGCAATATCCGTCTGCTCCGACCCCTGCCACACCGGGGCGGCCCTGATACCATCCGAGCTGAGCTCTTCGATTGTCCGCTGATCAGCTCTGAGGGCAGCTACCCTTACGAAGCCCTTTCGTACGTCTGGGGATCGGAAGAAAAGCCATTCTCCATCCTCCTCGACGGATACAGCTTCCCCGTCGGGGCAAACCTCTACGCAGCCCTGTCGCATCTGCGCGGCCCCTTCATCGAGCGCATCCTCTGGATCGACGCAATATGCATCGACCAGAGCAACCTCGCCGAAAAGGGCCACCAGGTCCGCCGCATGGCCGAAATCTACGCCAAGGCCAGGACCGTGATCATTTGGCTCGGCGAGCCGACTGTCGACAGCGCCCAAGCCATTCATTGGATCCAATGTGCTGCCGGCGGATCTGCCATGGAAAAATCAGCCAACCCCGAGCACGCCGTCCTTAGCTTGCTGCAGCGCCCTTGGTTTCAACGCATCTGGGTCGTCCAAGAGGTGGCCGCCGCCCGCCATATCATCGTCAAATGTGGCCTTGATGAGATTGAGGGACATGCCTTCTGTCTGGGTCTCAATCAACTGCAACTATCGTTCGAGGCCTGTCCGGATCTAGAGCGCCTTGTCCGCTCGGCTACCTACCTCATGAGGGACGCTCCGCTTCGTCCCAGGGCCAGCCACCGACTAGGGCGAAACCATGTAGGTAGGTTTTCCCTCGACATTAGACCCCTTGGTGAGCTTCTCGACATCTTTCACTCGCGTAAGGCAACGCGACTACACGACAAAGTTTATGCACTGGTTGGAATGGGCTCGGACGATCCCGTCGCCGCCGGGCTTTTGATCGACTACGCCGCCCCATGGATTGATGTCTTTCGATCTCTCGTTCAATTTCTCTTCTCCGACGGAGCCCTGGCAGACACCAATGAGGAGCGGGAGCTGGCTCTCGTAGAGACCAGAGGTCGCGTAGTCGGATTCGTCTCTTCCGTCCAGATCAACAAAATCTGGGCCGACAGGTGGGACGTCGACATCGTTTGGAATCTGAATCATGAGAAGTCCTCTATGGTACTCCCTGCGTCGGCAAAACCGATTCACCCAGGTGACACTGTCTGTATTCTCGATAGCGGCCATCTTCGGCTTACCTTTGTCAGGGTCCATGAGGATTACTGCTCCGTGATACGAATTGCCGTTCCGACCCCCGCAGACATGTTGCGCGTTCTTGCCACTGATACCCGCCCCAGGCATGAGTTTCTCCTGGCTTGGGATTGGGTCAGCACCCCATACCCGCCGCCCAACGAAGAAGATAACCGCGGATACTTTGCGGACAGTATTCTCCCATTGTTCCCACCACATGGTGATTTCCGCGGCGGAGCGAGAATGAATGAAGGAATAAGGCAACTGAAGGTCTGGAATATTCTGCTGGCGCGCGACGGGGAACAAAGTCCAGCTGCAAAACAAAGTCTCCCAAGACTGATACAGACATGTGAGCGCTATTTCTCACCAGCGGGCCAGAGGCCGAACGACCTAGAACAAGCTGAAATGCTTCGATGCCAAATCCTGGGCTTGGGGATCAACCAAAAGCAACTACTATTTGAAGTGGCCGTCGAAGGCGGACACTTCCTCACCACCGAGTTGCTGCTGAGGCATGGACAAATCGATACTGACGCGACCGCGGAAAAGGGGATGATCCCGCTAGTGTCAGCAGCTAGCAGAGGACACACAAACATCGTGAGGCTTCTTCTGGACACCGGTAATGCCAAAGGGGAGACCGCACTGTTCCAAGCTTGCGAACGGAACCTGCCTGGGGCGGTAAGGCTCCTACTCAACACGAAGCTGGTCAACCCAAACGCCCAGGATGAGAAGGGAAGAACACCGCTGAGGATAGCATTGCGCCATGCGTGCAGGGTAGTGGCTGACATTCTCGTGGATGATGTTAGAATAGACGTTGCGGCCGCATGGGTGCAGGCCGTCCACGACGATAACCGGGCAATGGCAGAATATCTGTTGAGAACTAGCAAGGTGGATCCAAAATGCCGCACCGACAGCGGGCAAACACCACTCATGTGGGCGGCTAAAATGGGATATCCCGATATCGCTTCTAATCTGCCTTTGATGGCATACCTCGACGCCAGGGATCACAAAGGGCGAACGGCCTTGATGATTGCTGCGACATCTGGGAACCTAGACTTCACGAATTGGCTTGTAGGCAGCTTGGGCGCAGATACCGGGATCAGGGACAATGACGCCAAAAGTGCCCTTATGTTCGCTGCAATGCACGGGCGTCTAAACATTGCCCAACTGCTCGCAGTCAAGTTCCGGGCCGAGATCGACGCGAGAGACCGTGACGGGAAGACTGCGCTCATATACGCGGCGGAACACGGTCATCGTGACCTCGTTTTGCTTCTACTTAGCCTCGACGCCGATCCAACTGTCACAGACTCATGTGGAAGCACTCCCGCAACGTACGCAGCGCGCTGGAGAGAGGCGTGGAAGAGAGCCGGTCACCAAGGGGGTACAGATTTCCTTACCAAAGTCAAGGGGCATGAGCTTGTCTTTTGGGCAGCAGTGAACAAGACTCCCTATGAATATACGCTGAAAACACTCATGGGTTTTCCGCATATCGATCCCGACACCAGGGATGAAAAGGGACAGACCCCCCTCATTAGGGCAGCCGCAGCCGGAAACTTGGCTGGTATCAAACTGCTACTCGGCGGGCGCGAAGTCAACGTAAACGCCAAGGATCATCGCGGGTTTACGGCATTAATGTGGGCAATCGTTGGGGACTCGAAACTAGGAAGAATGCATGATATCGTAATAATGAGCGACGTTGTTCCGTACCTGATAGGTCTTGACGGCCTAGATCTGGAAGCGAGGAACTCGCGCGGAGAGACGGCCTTGCTGCTTGCAGTACGGCAGCAGCACTGGCGCGCTGTCAAGCGGCTTTTGAGACTGGGAAAGCGTAGGGCCGACCCGGACGCCGAGGATAACTACGGGTGGTCCCCAAGGACGTGGGCTAAGAAAGAAGGAGACGAGAAGAAGTTTATGGAGTGTTTCCGGAAGCCTCTGTCTGGCTTGTGGTGCTGTCAAATATGATGGTAAAAGGTGATTGAATTTGGGTGAAGTTTGACTGCACTGTTGGAGGGGCTAAATACTGGTGCTCTGGGCTGTGGTTACGTCATCATTATTCCACTGTGCTTTCCCTAAGTCCAACAGGCTAGACGCAACTTCTCGGGCAGTTTTTTAGTGGAAACGCGACACGTCTTTAAATCCCACTTCAAAGCAAGATCTGAATAAGCGAACTCGTATTCTCGAGCCGGAGAAAAAAGCACTTGAGCGTCGAGAAGAATTGAAAAAGGAAAGGAGACAGAAACGACACACGGGTTTATACGACGGACCTGGGCTTGCTCTGCGAGTTTGCCCGTGTACAACTACTGCGCTTATAACAACAGTCTCGAGAGGTACTTTATCTGCTCCTGTCATCGCTCTCTAGACACGGTCCAGTTTTCATCTTCTGCAATAGAGGGTGTGAGATCTGTCAGAAACACTCGAGCCGGAACCTTCTCCTTTATAGACGTTTCTGCGAGGCACTGCCTTCGGCAGATGGCAGCAGGTGCAAGCTACCTATCCGAGACTTTTAAAAAGGGCATAAAATTCCTCTGGCAGGAAACACTTTTTGATTGTGTGTTCGTTTTGAGGCTTGATGCAATAGTCATGTTTCTTCCTGATAGGTTTTTCGGCGGAAGCTTACTCGGAGATTGGAAGATCACCGCCTCAATTATGTCGTCTTCGCACCGATCCTTGATCCACTCTCCATCAGAGACACCATACACATACGCCTCCCCGACAAGGCTAAAGAACAGCTGCTTCTCCACCGACGACATGTCGTAAGATGCCAGCTACTGGGGATCGACGGAGCGCACGAGGTATGGTATTCGTGGCGAGCCTTCCAAGACGCAGATCTCGTCGCCGGGTCTCCCGAAAAAGCCCTTGTCCTTGCATCGCCGTCCAGCCCGACGTATCCTTTACGGCACGGATTGCCGCTGGCAAAGACGATTGAGTCCACAACGAGCGCCTGCAGGTGAAGACTGGGCATTCGAAGCACCTCGGGAAACGGAGTCCCTTGAATCTCGGCAGATGGTAGACTCCCGTCGCCGTTCACAGTGTACGGCTCGTCAGGGTGCAAACAGCTAATTTAATGCGGTGCGGCCTCGAGTAATCCGGTACCCAGGAAGGAAGCGGCGCCCCCTTTTGCTTTCTCTTCTCCTCTGGGAGCGGGGAGCCCGATTTGTCAAAGTCGATGCTGATCGGGGCCAGGCAGCGCATCGTCTCGATGAACCACATTGTAGCGCGGGCATAGACCTGCGACGTGGTCATCTCCTGGTCTAGTGCAGCCTGTGCATCCACCGCCGGTCGGCATCCGATCCGAACCCGACCAGGCCGTAGACCATGTCGCGCGGGTCCGTAGCGTTGGAACCCCGTCAATCCACGACACCCCAATGGCGGAGACGGCTGCGCCCCGCATCGATCTCGACCGCGCCCTTCTCCGCCTCGGCCAAGAACGCCGCCTTGAACTCGTCCAACTCCTCCCGGCTCCATCTCACCGGCGCCTTCTCCATCTCGGGCCGGAACGCGTCAAACAGCCCTCCTAAGCTCGCCAGGCCGATGCCAAACTCAGCCTCCCGCATCATCTCTACTCGCCCGCCGTCCGCGTCCATGTCCCCGAAGCCCGCCTCCCGCATCGTCTTCTCCAGAAACGCGGCGTCGAACCAGCACGGCGCAATCGGCAAGCGGAACGGTTCCTCTCCCGGGCTCGGCGAAGACGAGGATCCCAATGTTGGTGACCGAGTGCGTGAAGGTGTCGGACGCAAAGACGAGCGCCTCGGCGGGCATGACGGCGCAGCTGAGGTTCGGGAGGGAGGGCAGGAGGCTGGAGGCGAGGGCGATCAATTTGCCGAGATGTCGACGACGTGCATGGGCATGGTGGCGGGCGGGTCGAGCTTGAGGAGCTCAGAGGTTACGATGCCAGGACCGGCGGCGTTGTCGAGGAAGCGGGACGTGGCCGTGAGGGGCGGGACGAGGGAGAGGATGTGTTGCGGCCAGGCGACGGGTCACGCCGCCCGTGGATTGCTCGTACCTAGCCGCCCAGGTGTTGAAGGTTGAGACATTCATTTTGGTGCGCTATAATATACGGTAGGCGTGGTTAGCTGTTGGTTGATTTAAATTGATGGCTAGACTAGGTTGAGAGAGTAAAAAAGGTCAGTAATCGCGGGGTTTTACCTGGTCTATGGAATGTGTGAGGGTGGGCAGCCATGACGCATGATGCCCAAATCCGGACAGTTATGAGCGAGATTTCTTGGATGGTACATGTTCGTTTTTGAGGATTACATTTAGACGTATAGATAGGACCTCTCAGTGCTCGGCTACAAGCCGCATTGAACCAATGTCTACTTTACAACTATGACGCGCATCAAATCAAAGTTTTTAATTTCCTGGTGGTGATAGTTTTGTCTTGGAAAGCAATCCTCTTCTAATTCCTCACATGACACCAACCCGTAAAAGCCTCGATCTGATCCTCGGCCCGCAACGTGGTGCTAGCACCGCTCCTAATCTTGGTCATGTTCTTCCTCCCGACCAGCTGCTGCACCTTTTCTCCGCCCAGCTCGACCGTCTGTCTGATTTCGTAGAGGTAGGCTGCAGCTCGTAAAAAACGGACTCGTCAGCTCTTTTTGTTGCGGAGAAACAAACGGTGGAGAAAAAACATAGTCTCGGGAGGATAGTACTCCCCCAGCAACGCGCACGAAAATGAGGTATCGTTGCACGGCGTGTGCACGTGTCCGCGGCCGTCGGGGGACCACTCGTCGGCGCAGTAGACGATGGGCCCCGCCGTACCCGCCGCCGACCAGTACTGAGACCAGGTGTGCTGGTGTAGCGGTTACACACCTGATGGGGCCCACGTCTCGTATAGCTCCAAGTCCCAGTGGCCGTAGTCGCTTGTCAATGGGCTATCATGAAGGGTTGAGGAAACGAAGCGCGAGGTTGGAGAGTACGGTGGCGAGGCGGGAGATATGCATGCTTGTATCTTTTTGGTCTCGCCCGATCGATCAATTTATGGCCCATGATAAGGGTCAGGTGTTTTATATCTTTCGTGTTGGTGGCGGTGGCTTATTCTCTGCTAGCGAGATCTCCTACACACAACCACCCCTTTTAGCCGCCAGAGAACCGGCCACGAACCATGTAACGTTTTTGCCCTACTATCCACGGTTGCATCTAGGGAGCAGAGACCCCCAGATGACCTGAAAAGGTGGATTGGCAATATCGACGTGTTCAGCTCACCATGAAAGAGTTCACACGCCGTGATTGTGTTATACACAGCTGGCCGCGTCATGGCGCCCTCGACAAAGAGCTTTCAATATAGTCTACCTCGTCTATCCCAGTTCCATCTAACTAATCCACCCTCTAATGACACCAAGCAACCACTAAAACGCTCTGCGACACGAAATAAAATTCCAAGTCCCACCACACGCCTACACAGTAGGCGGTCCGGCCTGCTGCAGGGGCGACATGGTGAAAGACGGCGAGGCCGAAACGACCGCCGAGCCGATAAGGGCGGTGATGGCGGCAGAGTACTTCATTTTGGCCTTTGCAGAGTTAACATATCCCCACTGCATGCCAACAGAGAACCAGCATGCAAGCATGTCAAAGTGGTTCTGCGGCAAAGGTGAGTTAGGTTACGAGCTGATTGTATTAATTCGTCCTTGTTGATGGGGAAATAAGAGCAGAGCGATTCTGTCCTTGGCACGTTTGGTTTCGCCAAGTTCAGTACCGAAAGCACAAATTTGCAGAGATAATTGTTGGCTCTCTCTCTCTCTCTCTCTCTCTCTCTACCAATTGTCTCTAGCGTTAGCTCCGGGTGGTTTAGATCCGCTTGATTTGGTTGATAGATATGGAGGAGTTCCCGGGAATAGGGCTATCGCCGACCCCAGTTGCGCAGCGGCATCATGCGGCATCCATCATGCGGCATCATTTGTAATTTGTAAGCACCATTCACTCGGGATCGACACCTGTTCGGCGTGAGTCCCGCCGACAACAGCGTATTAGCACTGCTTAGGAACAGCGACATCTGTGGCATGTAAGTGAGATGGCCCAAACGCTGTGTGTTCCTTCTCCTTGAGGATTTCCAACCATGTTAGTTTGAAACAATGGCCCGGCTCGTCTGGCTCATCACCGGGTGCTCCTCAGGCTTTGGCTAGGCCTTTGTCTCGGAAATCCTCTCCCGCGGCGACCTCGTCATCGCCACTAGCCGCAACGTCGACAAGATCGGGCATCTGCGCCACCAGCCTGGCGTCAGCGTGCTCCCGCTCGACGTGGCCGACCCCGGCGACATCCTCGACCAGAAAATCGCAGGTGTCATCGACATGCACGGCCGAATCGACGTCTTGGTCAACAAGGCGGGATATATTGTCACTGGCTCGCTCGAGGACGTGACAGAGAGCCATCTCGTGGCGCAGTTTAACACAAACGTCTTTGGGCCTCTCGGGCTCGCCCGTGCCGTGCTCCCGCATCGAGGCAGAAGATGGGAGGCAGCCGGGGGATGTCGCCAAGGGGGTAAAGGTGATTGTCGACTTGGTGCGGGGAGAGGGGGTGGCTGTAGGTAGGGAGGTGCCATTTCGGATACCGCTGGGGTCTGATTGCCTAGAGACAGTTAGGGAGACTTGTGAGGGGACGTTGGGGGCGTTGGGGGAGTGGGACGAGGTTATTCCGAGTACGGACCTCCAAGAATATAAAAGACCAACTTACAGTTGGGCAGAGTACTCAGGGAGCTCGCACAAAGCCCAAGAGTACATGATTCCGAAAACAGAGAATGAAAGGATAGTTTGCTGGCCGGGATCCAATGACGTCCCTTGTTTGTTGATCCGTGATGTCACCCAGTGCCCAAGTGGCGATAAAACGTTCTCTATCCAACGTCGTAATCTTTCTCGATACTACGGCACTTCACTCCACCATATTCCTATTAAAAATTCTATATAAAAAT
>Ga0247763_1001070_pt1 | contig 16235 bp, 12 predicted proteins | sample UWRJL141409B4_FD_179926 | JGI IMG/M metagenome (GOLD analysis project Ga0247763, IMG submission 179926) | Plant litter microbial communities from Arlington Agricultural Research Station in Wisconsin, United States - UWRJ-L141-409B-4 | ecosystem: Environmental > Terrestrial > Plant litter >...
TCTACATCTATGTCATGATAGGCCATGAGAGGAAATATATATACACACACACAGAATGTTGCCATAAAAACACCTGTACATACTCAAATGCACACATACCCCCCCGGCTTTCCTGTCATTTTTCCGAGTCATCATGGGAACTGGGGTTAGGTCCCTTGTTGATCGGCCGCTTGAAAAAGACGTTGCGTTCCCACCCGTCAATCTCATCCATTACGGTTTCGCAGTGAAGTTCGTATCCGCCAATCTTGGGGAGAATGACCGCCCATACCAGCCAGTAAACACCGCCGGCAAAAATAATCCCAAAACCGACAACGCAGTGGATCCAGTAGGGGAGCGTCTCGTAAATGTTTTGTCCGTCCTCTGGAGGCACAAACGGTGCGGCGATGAGGTAAATGTTGCTAAGCATAAAGAATATAACAACAGGCATGGTGGCACTGATTGGTGGGTGCCAGTTCCAGGCTTCGCGGTTGAGGTAGAGATGGAGAAGACCAGCCGCGACAAACGTGTTGATGATGGCGAGGGGGTAAGATATCAAACTGGACACTGCCGTTAGCTTACCAAAACGAAAAAAAAGTCGGCGAAAAAATGAGAGAGGGGACTCACTTTAGAATAAAGTTGTACGCATCTCCCGGTGGTGGTGCAAGCATGATAATGACCGAGACTAGCCAATGCTCAAAAAGACCAGCCAGCGGCGCGTTAAAGGGCCGATTACTCGCCCAGAATCGAGAAAAAGGCAAGACTCCCTCGCGGCCCAGCTCCTGAACCAGTCGGCCCTGGGAGAAGATAACACTGAGGACATTACCAAAGGCCGAGAGAGCCACGAAAACGGAAAGTGCGCGCTCGGCTTTTTCTCCAAAAACATTGCGGAACATGGAAGCCGCTACAAGACGGCCCGACGTAAGAATCTCCTCCTTGGGAACGGCAGCGAAGTAGGCAATGTTGACAAACATATACAGAACCGAAATGACGCCAATGGCTAAGGGGGCGGCGATCTTGAGCGTGCGCACGGGGTTGCGTGTCTCGCTGAGGGCGTAGTTGGCGTTGCTGTAGCCGATATAGCTCCAGATGACATTGTACAGCGCCGTGACGACACCGTAGGCACTGCCTGTGGTTCCCTCAAAAGCGTTGACGAAATTGTGCGGTTTTTGGTCCTCGGGGAGTTTGACGTGGCCGGCTAGGGCAACCCATCCACCAACAACAATGACCAGGATGATGATGACTTTGATGGTGCCGAGCAGGTTCTGCAATCGGATGCCCCATTTGAGTGCCGTGCCGTGGATCAGAAAGGCGGCAGTGATGCAGGCCAGTCCGATACCGCGTTGGTTCCACCGGTCGACTTTGACATTGGCAGCGTGGAGGATGTATTCGCTTTTGCTCTCTGTTAGCTTTGCCAGGTATATAAAATTGCAAAGCAGGGAAAGAGGTACGTACCCGAACACGACGGAATTACCACTGGCCCAACCCAGCAGGACGACATAGCCGGCATACATGGCCGTGGTGAGGAATCTTGGTTTCCGAAACACAAACTCAAGGTAGTTCTTCTCGCCGCCATTTTTGGGGATGGCCGTTCCGAACTCGAGATAGACGGCAGTTCCCGCAGCGGCAATGAGCATACCCGCCACCCAGATGAAGAGTGACAGACCGACACTGCCGGAAAGACTTAGGATAGCACCGGGTGTGGCAAAGATGCCTGTACCGATTACACGGTTCACAATGAGGAAAATGGCAGACACAACACCAATTTGCCTCTTGGCATCACGGGCGTCGGCCAGATCTCCTGTGATTGCCTCTGTCAGTCTTTCGTAACTTGGAAATCCTGACGAAAAGAAAATTGGGTTCAACTTACCAACATGGCTCGCATCATCACTCGATGTCATGACCACTCCATCCTTGAAATCCGGGACTGTAACCTCAGACGACTTGGCCGACGCAGCAGCGGCGGAAGCCGAAACTGAAGCATCGCGCTGGCCTAGAGTCGCCAGGAACTTGGACATTGTCTGTTTTCCTCGGCGGAGTGGAAAAATCTCCCAGTCCAGTCCTCACGGGGTCGACAGAAGAAAAAAAACACAAAAACAAAAACAGTTTGTTTTGTATAGCCAGAGTCTTTTTTAAAAAATTAAAAAAATTAAAAAAAAAATTAAAAAAAAATTTAATCCCTCCTATTCTGTTCCGAACTTGAACGCCACAGGCAAGGATAAGGCTTGCTCGTCGCCGATCTGCTTTTCTCGTGCACGCCGGGTGCACGTTGGGCTATGAGCGATGGGCACCAGGCCAGGAACGACAAGTTGACTTGCGACGTGCGACGTCACCCTCCTCTGCTAGGATCATGGCTGCGACGGCCTGAATCGCAGTGCAGGTTTTAGTGGAGTATTGGGTGTGGAATTTTGGATGTCGCCATTTCCAGCGAGTTAAAATTCTGCTTTTTTGTTCCGACTCCCGAGGGTGGCTCCAGTTCCGGTATTGCGTTTCTGTATTCTAGTGGACTGTTGATTACCGCGATTCGTTGATAGACTCCACATTTGTCAACAAAAAAAAGTTTTTTTTTTTCCTTCGCTGCATCTTCTAGAAAGCGATTGCCAGCCTTTTGGATTTTTCGTATAGTTCCACGGAGGAAGCCGGGTCAGATGCATGACGACAAAACGCCCCAACGGACATGAACAAAAGGTTGTTTTTGCAATTGATGTCAGCGAAAGATGGTATCAATACGCCACCAATGGCGCCAGCTGGAACTGGAACTGATTGATGAAGATGCGGGCATCTCCCCTGACAACATGAAAACAGTTGGTCGTCACCACTTCACCCACCCCGATACATAAAGTCCAGGCTCCCCAGCCGTTGGTCCCCCTCATCTGAACCCCTTTTATCTCCAGTCATCAACCGAACCCCTTCATCATACACGTTAATGCTTGCCATCCGCGCTCGACCCGATGCCGCAATGCAGAGGAAAGGGAAGAAAACTGGATGGTTGATGTAATTATTAGTGGGTTCGGGTTTCGGACCGTCTGAACTCCCTTTTTTTATGCCACTGCTACTGCCAGTTGAGCGGCGTCAAAGTTGGCCTTTATTGTACAGCTTCATCGTCCCGTCCATTCGTGTGTCCTGTTGTCGCCAGCCATGTGTTCCATGCCACTGCAACGCCGAAGTTATCGTACATGCCAATAATCCCCTTAGCTCCTGATCCATGGCTCGGTTCAGAGCATGGCAGCGAGCACCAGAGGGATAGCGGCAGCACCGAGACCGACAGAAAGTTGGACAGCGCCTGAGCTGGGACTGCCAGAAGCCGGTGAAGTTCCCGAGGCAGCAGGAGCGGTAGCGGTGGTTCCGGTAACGGCACCTGTTTGCGTGGCGGCGCCCGAAGGGGCCGGAGTGGCCAGTGGCTGACCGTCAGTCCAGGTCTCGGTGTAGGGACCCACCACTGCCTCGCAGAGGGCAGCGGCAGCGGGAAGTACTTTGCCTGCACGACGTGGAATGCGGGAATTAGCCGTGGTCGCTCCGGAGTTCGGAGTAAGCACCTAGATAGGTACCTACCTAGGTATGCAGGCGATTGAGAGAGGAAAAAGATGAATATAAAAACGTACCAATGGAAACATCCTGTCCACACTTGGCGAGAACACAGCCGACAGCAGCATCATAGGTGTTGCGGTAGTTTTCGGCGATGCAGAAGCAGTTCCAGTCTGCGGCAGAGCACTTGGTAGCACTGCCAACGGCTTTTTCCAGACACTCGACCGAGCATTCGGGAAGCCCCCAGTCCAGCCACGTCTTTTGCTGCTGAGCGACGACCGCGCTGGCCAAAGCGAAAAGAGCAACAATGTAGGACTTCATCTTATCGGTGACGCCCGGCGGAGAAAGAGCAGCAACAGCGGGAAAGAATGGTAGGTAGGATCGAAAAATGAGAACAAGCACGGTGACCAATGTGAACGTGCAGGTTCTCTTTTATTGGATAAATGTCACCCCTAAATAAAATGTGGCCCCTCCTGCCTCCCCATAGTTAGTTATCTCTTTCGCGACGGCCCTCCCTGTCTTTGCTTCTTCCATGGCGCCAACAACGGGACGCAACGCAACAGTGGCCAGGCGTATGTGTGTGTGTGTGTGTGCGTGTGCGTGTGTGTCCCCATTGTTCTGTTGGGGCCGGTCTCGCAGCTTTCACAGGCAATTTAGAACTACTATTGGCTGGGGCGGGGAAAGGAAAAAAAAAAGGTCTTGTCCCTCGGCGTTGCATCATCATCCCTGGTTACGACTCCACCTGTTGATTCAATGGTTGTTCTTGGCCCCAGGGAAGCCGCCCTGCCATCGCTTTTTTATCAGATGATCAGATGATCTGATAAGATTAGCGTCGTCACCGATATTGCCGAGCCCCCCCCCCTCCTTTTTCCATCCGGTTGATCGAAAAACGGGCCAGGTCGCCAGGCAGGGTTCCGCTTCGTGAGAGGGAGGGGAGGGGTGTGAATCACACCCTCGGTCCCTTCGCTAGTGTAGTGTAGTTCCCATTGATAGGTAGTCACTCCGAAAGCAGGCCGACCGACCGACCGATGGGCAATGGCACCTGTTTTTTCTCGTCTTTGGCCGTCACTACCCCCGAAATCTGGCGGTGTAGTCTTTTTGCCATGTTTTTGTTCCGTCGTCTGGTTGCTGTCGAAACATACCAACCTAGGTACTCTTTTATTCCCCGCATCGGACGACGGCATTCCGGAGTCTGGACTGGATTGATTTGCAACGGGAGCAACAGCAGCAGCAGCCATGGGCGTCCGGTCACCCGCCGAAGTCGAAGCGAACGAGATGCCGCCAATGCCTGGCGGGGAAAATAATAACTCATCCGAAAATGTTGTTACTGGCGTCGCTGTTGAAAAGTATCTGCCCGTCGTCGATGAGGAAGAAACTCATGATGGTGTCCGCGGCATCGAAGCCACGACCACGGTCTGGTCCAAGAAACATCTTATTGGCGCCTATCTGCTGTAAGCAACCTACCTACTTTACCCATTTATCTCATGAAAGGAAAATGAGGATCGCGAGGGGGTGGGGGCTGACCACCTACTGCGAATAGAATATGGCTGATCTACTTCGTCGCGTCGACGCAAGAGGTAGTCGTCCGGACCTTTACGCCTTTTGTAACAAGCAGCTTCTCGATGCATTCTACAACAGGCACAACGGGCATCATGTCTAGCATTATTGCTGGCCTATCGAAGTTGCCGCTCGCCAAGATCATTGATATCTGGGGCCGTCCACAGGGAATCGCGCTCATGACTTTTTTCTGGGTCATTGGCTTCGTCATGATGGCGGCGACGACAAATGTTGAAATGTATGCTGCTGCGCAGGTATTTTCGCTGGTCGGGTATGTACTTCCCCCTTTCTTGGGATGGCATGTCAACAAACAATTGTGCCCCTTTTGGAGGAGCGTGCTGACATTGACGTGAAAATAGCGCGCAGGGGGTCAGCTATTGCATTACCGTTTTTGTTTCGGACACATCAGCCTTGAGAAACCGAGCTCTCATGCTGGCTTTTGCCACAACCCCTTATATCGTCACGCCCTGGCTCGGCGGTCCCATTTCCGATCGCTTCATCCAGGTTCACGGTTGGCGTTGGGGTTTCGGTATCTGGGCCATCATCACACCCGTTGTCGTCGCTCCCTTTGTCCTCTTGTTTCTCTGGAACGAGCGCAAAGCCCGCAGGTTGGGACTTCTCCCTGACAAGAAATCGCGTCTTACCGTACAGTCGGTCAAGAGATTCGTCATCAAATTCGACTTGCTCGGCGTTCTCTTGCTCGCGGGCGGCATGGCGCTGATCCTGGTTCCTCTAAGCATCTGGCAATTCCAGACGCTGAAATGGCGGGCGCCCCTTATCATCGCCATGCTCGTGGTCGGGGTATTTCTCGTCGTCATTTTCTGTCTGTACGAGCAGTTTTTCGCTCCCGTCAACTTCATCCCGCTGTATTTGCTCACTGACCGAACCGTCCTGTGCGCCGGACTCATGCTGTTTTTTGTTTTCTTCAACTCGGCCGTCTGGGGAAGCTACTTCACCTCCATGCTCATGGTATCGTGGAACCAAACCGTCACCAACGCGACCTACATCAGCAACATTTACCGCGTGGGGTCCTGTTTTACCGCTCTCCCCTTTGGGTACGCAATAAGCCGCACTCGCCGCTTCAAATGGGTTACCGTGTATTTTTCCCTTCCGCTCATGATCCTCGGCGTTGGACTCATGATTTATTTCCGCCGCCCGACCGACTCTATCGGGTTCATTGTCATGACGCAAATCTTCATCTCCTTTGCTGGAGGCCCGCTTGTCGTTTCCGCAGAAATCGCCATGATGGCACCCCTCGAACACAAGCATTACGCTGCTATCCTCGCCATTCTCGATTTATTCGGAAGTGTCGGCACCGCGGTCGGGTATGCAGTCTCGGCGGCGATTTGGACAGGGACATTCCCGCAGGCGTTAAAGGAGCATTTACCCGCGGGAGCGAGGCTAGAGTTTATCTATGGAAGTCTGTACAGCCAGTTGGGCTATCCGGTGGGAAGTGCGATTCGAAATGGTATTGGGTTGGCATATGCTGATACGCAGCTGTATATGCTCATTACCAGCGTGTGTGCGTTGGGCGTTGCGTGGGGTTGTGCGGTGTTGTGGCGGGATATCAAGTTGCCAAAGGTAGACCCGCATCTGAAGGGGGTTGTTGCTTAGAAGTTGGGGGTGGGGATAAGACTCACATCTTGATGAAATTATTGAACATTGAACATGAAATGAATAGATTGGAGGAACTGGAAAAGAACATGGAGGGAAAACATCCAGTGTTTATATAGGTACCTAGGTATGTACAATGCATGCACGACGGTTAACGCTGTTTAAACTCTAACATGTGCTACAGTAGATCCGCGAGTCCACGTGCACGGAATAGAAGCCTGACGGTAGTCTAATGTTTTATTTGACGTTGTGGCCGTCTCACGAGATCAAATCGTGAACGTCATCCGTCATCCGGCAGACTGGATCCAGTCTCGGTAGCACCAGTGATGTACGGCATCCAGCAATACACAATGAGTATCTGCACCACTGGCCGGACTAAAAGGGTTGAGGCTTTCAACTGGTTTATGGATTTGTGGATTGAAGGGAATGTTCATGCAGATGCCCGCACACACTTCACGTCTCTGATGAGAGTTCATCTGGCTAGACAGTTGTTTTCTGCTCAACTGCCTCCCTATCTAAGCCACTGTGAAGTCATCGCATCTATGAGACGTCATGTCCCGCCGCCATTCCGGCTTCCTATTCCTCTTCTATTATGTCGACCAAATCATCGCGACCAAAAACCGAAGCAAAAATGATACCATCTCCTCGTCCTTGCAGCCAAATATACTTGGCCCAGGCTGGGGCATGGGAGGGAGGCCATCTCCCGCCGCCCGTCTAGCTTGTCATCATTTGGTGAAATCATCGCAGCCAAATAAAAAGTGAGATCATCTACTCGCCCTCAAAGTCAAACTCTTGGCCCAGACTGAAGAAGTCGTCTGGATGTGTCGATCAGCATTGAAACCAACGCGATAAAACCAACGCAGAGAAACCCCAAGGCTCTTCGGAGCGTAGACTCGCGAAAAAGGGGTTGTATTCCCGGATGGTCGTTCAAGTCCTCAAGTTACAAAATCTCGGATGACGTTTCTGTTTACTCCATTGCCCATGTTCCGTCCTTTTGCAACTTTGCCCCGTCTGGAACAGGCAGACACATTCGGCAACGCCAGATAGCCCAGTCAATGCCCGAGCGAGGGCCGGCCGAGATTGCCGTCCACATCCAATCTCCACGCTGAAAGAGTGCCGATGTCGCCGTCTCCCCGGGTTTGGCAGTACTCCACGTGTAGGTCACCGTATCTTCCCCTCCGCTCTTGAGGGTGTACTCTGCGGCGAGGATGTCGGCTACAGTTCCCAGTGATTTTGTTGCAATGGGGAATTTGATCCGTCTCGAGACTTCGCGGATGTATGATGCGAGTTGTTCAGCGTCAGTTTTGGCCCAAGCAGGAATGTTTTCCAAGGCGTGGAAGAGATTCTTCAGCTGTTTTCCAGCCTTCTCCTCTGCAATCTTGTCGATTCTCGCCAGAGCTCCTCTTCCAACGTCTCTGGCCTCCTTTCCCTCTCCGGTGTCGGCGGTTGTGTCCATGGTGGTGGTCAAGCTGTGCTCCCCCTGATGTGATGTCTCAAAGTCCGCATCACCAACCGAATTTTGAACCTGGCGAGGTCCATCGCTGACATCTGGTGGATCAAGAGGTCTTGTCTCGGTTAGATGATCCTTGAAGTTAGGTTTAGTGAGACCCTCAGGAGTGGGGGATTCTTCCAGGATGGCTGGTCTCTCTACAACGGACATTTCTTCTGTAGCTGATGGCTCTCTGGGGCGAAGGATCGGGGTGGTTTTTCTGGCAGGTTGATCCTCTGCGACAGACGGTTTGTTCGAGACTGACGGCTCTTTGCTCAACTCAGAAGACCTTCGAGAGTCCGTATTTTCACGGCGATCGTCATTGTCTTTCTTATCGAGTTCTCTGCCGTCATTCTCTGCATCGCCCTCAGGGCTTCGTTTGAATTCATCTCCCCGCCCTTGTTTCGCCGGTCTGAGCTTCTTCGCGGGAGGTGAGAGCAGAGAAGGCGACAACTTCCGTTTTTTGGTCTCCGCAGCCCCCGCAGCCTCCAAGGCTTCAAGCTCTTCACATCTAGTTTCCCTGATGCGCGCCCTTTGTTGATTGAGCTGTGGAAGTCTTAGCAAACTCTTGGTTGCCTCGGTCCTTTCTAATCTCAGAGCTCGGATCTCCTTCGCTGCCTTTGTCGTGTAAAAAGGGTTCCCTTCGTTGTGAGCATCTTCAGCCGTTTCACAGACTCGCACGAAGTTCATGGGATCCCGTGAGTCATGTTTGTAGAAATCTTGCTCGCTCGGAGGCACCTGTTCTTCCTTGATGTGCGCTGTCATTGCCGCACCGTATTCCCGCAACATCGCAGCGTGGAGGGAATGCGGAAGCCCGCTCGGATCAATGCGAAGAGGATAGAGTCCCCACCATGCCTTCCATGTCCGATGCCCTTCTCCGCGGAACAGACCATCGAGATTGGCTTCATTCACACGGTACCGAGCCATTGTTCCCATCCAGCTGCCTTCGAAGCACATCTCCACTGCCCAGAGGGCTTGAAGCATTTCCGGTTTGATATTACGATGGTGTTTCTCGGTATCCCGCACAAAATGTAGCAATGAGGAATAATCTTCTTGATGCTGCCTCCATGTCTTGATCATCTGATATGCTCTCCGCCAAAGCGCATGTTTGCTGTCGAATGGATTGGCGGCTCTGAAGCTGTACCGGGACAGAATGCTATGAATCTTCTTGCGGTCAGCGAGCGACCAGTCTATGTATGACTCGACGTGCTTGATGATTCTCCATGCGTCGGATCCGCGCCTGGCAACCTCGAATTCAGACACAGCAGCCGGAGCCATGGTTTCAATGTTGCGGTGCGCGTGAAACGACTGATGCGGGTGATACAGTGGAATGAATCTGCATGTGCGAAAAACTCCTGGCGGCGGGCGTAGCGGCGGGAGTGTGGCGTGATCTACGGTGGATAAGTGCTCTTGGTGAGGGGAGAAAAGAACTCGAGATGGTGGTAGGGAATGGGGTAGTTCGGATGCCGGGAGTGGCGATGTGTTTCTCGCTTCTGATGGCGTCGAAATCTCGGAGGCTGCGAAGGATATGGGAAGCGTCGCGGAGATTGAGGGGAGATTGACAATCCCACAGCCCCTAGAGTCAGTGACGCATCTCCTCGACCCGGCAGGATATTGAGATTGTAGCTGTTTCTGGAGATGTTCTGCAAGGGTGTTGCGGGGGGTAGGTGAGGGTTTTGAGTTCAGGGGGCAGATAATTTCTGAGGCCATATTTGCCTCGAAAAGTTCGCATTCGTCGCTTATTACCATTGTACCTTCCGTCGTAAGTGGTTGCATCGAACCGGGTGGTGGAAGTGGAAAGGCAAGCAGGACCACCCGCTGGTTGGCTCCTTCTCACAAACCACATGTTTCTCTCGGATTTCCTCCAGAGGTAGATAGGTAGATACCTAGGTACCTACGCAAACCTCATATACCAGACCCAGAAATTTTCGCAACACGAATTCTCTTCAAGGTCTTCAACTGCACCATTGGAAGTGTCCAAACCCTATGCAGCCTGTTGTCCAACGAGCTGCGTTCGAGCAGTTCCCAGGCAACACGTCAAGCAGGTCTGATCTTCTGCACGCGCGATTGCACAAATTTGTTGGTCCTCCAAATCCCCAGAAGCGACACTAAGCGACGATACTGCCTTCATAATACCAATGGCACATGCGAACCAGGGATTTTGTTGAAAATTATATTAGCCATAGGACCAGGGCTGCTGGGTCTGGGCCCCGAACAAGATCCTCCGTAAGTCGCTAAAACAAGCCTAGTTGATAGAAACATCCCCTTTCATAAACCCATATCATCATAATCCGATTACTTCTTCACATTGTCGTCCTCTGCCGCGTCCACCACCTGGGCCACTAGGCCAATCGTCTCGGTGGGAGGACCTCGGTAGTGCTTGCGGCCCCAGACAAAGTACCAAGCCGCCGAAATGGAAACAAAGCTAACAAAGACAACCGGGGCGTAGTTGACAGTTGCAGGGGTGACAGGAAGGAGGGCGGGCATGCAGAAGAGCGGCAGCGCGAGCGTTGACCAGGCTGCGACAGGCTGTTAGCTGGACACGGCCCATGCACCACAATGGGATGATTACTTACCGACGGCAATGCTGTTGCAAAACCACCCAAGCTTCCCAAGAGGGAACTTAGCCACCTTCATCTGCTGACGTCCCTCGATCATGGATGAAACGATAGGGGCAGCATAAGATAAGGTCAAGCAGATGACACCCACACCTGAGAAGGCAAGGAAGGCGGTTGACGAGCCAAAGTAGATGACGCCCAGCAGAATCTGGATGACCATGGATAGCATCATGGCGTTGAGAGGAAGATCGAGCTTTGGGTGCACCACGCTCCACCACTTGGACCCAGGGATGGCACCGTCACGGGCAAAAGCCCAGGTACAGCGGGACGCGGCTGTGGTGCAAGCAACGCCGCACAGGATAGCGAGGACCATCAGTGGGATGAGCAGAGCAATAGCCCCACCCGACGACCCAACAGCCGACTTGATGATGGTGGGAACGGGCTGACCCGACGGCAGCGCCACCAGATCGGCGAGGTTGGGGAGAACAAACATGAGCGGGACCAGGAAGAGTAGGCCGCCAATGGTGTTGATGACAATGGTCATGACCATAGCCTTGGGGACCTGGGTTGACGGATGCTCGACCTCCTCAGTCATGCTGATGATCATGCCCGTCGACGACGTAGCGTAGGCGGCATGCAGCAGTCCAACGCAGAAGGACCACCCCGCCGGCCACCCGGAGGTTGGCTCAAAGTCACCAAAGGCAAACGACGCATCCCGTCGGCCGTTCTTGGCAACAGCGAGGACTGTCACCAAGATGGCGATGAGGCCGGTGAAGGTCCAGAACACGGCAAACGTCTGTATGGGGAGCGCCCACTGATGTCAGCCAAGACAGAGAGGGTGGGGAAGGGCACACTGACGTCCAATAGGGGCAAATATCGGTTGCCAAATGCCGAGATGGCGTTGCAGAGAAGTGTGATGGCCAAGAAGGTCAGGAAAACCTGATAGGTCTCCGCCTGCCAGATGCCGACGCCAGGCTCCGACTCGAAGACATTGACGCAGGCGACGAAAAACAGCGTGGTGCCGAACTGCACAGCCAGGGTGATGGTGATGTTGCCGACGACGTAGCACCAACCGCAGATGTAAGCAGCAAGCCGGCGGATGGAGGGAGGTGCGAGCATGAAAGTCTGGTAGTAGACGCCGCCAGCGGTTGGGTAGACGGAGGTGATCTCACCCAGAGACGCGGCGACGCAGAGGATGATGAGACTGACAAGCAACCAGCCCCAGACAACGACAACGGGACCACCTCCCTGCAGTGGGTAGTACAGCGTTGTGGCCAGGCCGTAAGGAATGGAGGCGAGCACGAATGACATAAATGCCACATGCCATGTCGATCGCGTGCGCACCAACTCGGCCTTGTAGCCCATGGCTGCAAGCAGATCGTCGGCCGATTCGTTGTCCGGTTCTTCGCCCGTCTTGGATCGGGTCCGGACCGCCGAAGCGAGTTCATCCCGGCCCGTCGCCGTTCCCACGGCTGCCTCGGTTGGTGCACTCATAGTCCGAGAACCCGGCGAGATCAGGAGATGGGTTCAAAAATTTAGCCGCAGCTTGCTCGCGCCTTTGCGGGAATAATCAGAATGAAGAAGGTGCGGTTTTGATATTTTCCGGCGCAAAGTGCAACGGTAGGACAGTGAAGGAGAAAACAGGCAGCAAATCTGCTTTTGCGTTGCTGCGAGACTCCGTCTCGGTTCCACACGAAGGGATGGTTTGGGTGGATTAAAATTACGTACGTGGTTTGCCAAGCCATGGTCAAGCTTCCTCCACACTGCATTGCAGGAGTGTGACGGTGACAGTGTGGGTTATCTTGCGCCTGCAGGGTAGGTTCTGGTGTTTTGGTTGCTCGAAGCCCTGGTTGCGGCCAAGTTCGCCAGTTTTGTTGGACCGAGGTAGGGCAAAAATTGCGAGCGGTCGCTAAAAATTTGCCCAAACCGTGCTGGAAAAGGCATGTGCGCATGCGCGACGTTGCATCGGCCAGTGATGTGCAGCAGCAGCCCGCAGCAGCTTATCTGCAGCCCCACGGATCTGGGATCTGGGGTCCACTCTCCCCAGCAAAAAAACCCCACGATTGTGTGCCCGAACTCGGGCATCGAAACAATTCTTCAAGCTCAGATTCACGCCCAGCACCGTCTAAACCAGCGACATAGCAAAACTATTGTCGTTTATCGCGTCTATTGACCCCGTTGTCGTAGCTCGGGAGGATTCCGCGCCGACAGAAACAACAGGTGACGCTGCAAGCTCGAATCCCACGTTATCGCAGCATGCCAAGCTCTGCAGGTCTCGAGATGGGCCGATTCCCTCGGTGACCCCGTGCTTCAGCATTAAGTGTGGCTCGAGCCCCTCCAACCGTCGCAAACATGAAGCTCACGACGATAAACGCCTGGGGCGCGTCAAAAAACACTCTCTTGTCGCTCGTCGCGTGACGACATTCTCTCATCCTCCCACTCATCGCTTGGTTGGTTCCACCCGATTTACGTAATTTTCTCCCCCGAGCAGCTTCGGCGCCGTGATGGTGCCAGTGGACTGGGACGCGCTACCCGAGAGCCGCCCTTGGCTCCTCCACAGCGCATGCACCTGCGACCTCTGCTAGATCTCACCGCTGACCAGATACAGTTGATTGGCTCTGTGCATCACATTGCGGAGCTCTCGGCAGTTCACACCTTCTCCCGAGCCCCGACATTCGGTTACATCCACCACTCGCTCCGGTAATTGTCGGGGAATTGTTGAGAAGACATGGATGCCAAACATCGGGGCTGCTTCACTATCCAACTTCGAATTATGTTGGGACAGGTTGATGAACAGGCGGATGGAGAATGTTGCAATCTTCACTCGCCAGCCCCAAGTCCGTTTTCGGCACGCCGTCTGCCTCTCGACCAGGTCAGCCACCACTCGAGATACCCGAGGGCCAACAACATGAGGTTCAACCATCGAACGAAGTGCGCCGGCCTCACAAACACCATGCCAACTTTCATGACAGAGCCATGCATGAGTCCCCTCTCCAGACCCACCCTGCGACGAAACTGAACCGTTGGGCCTCCAGTTTCGCGGTTCTCCATGTCGTCAATATCCACCGATCAAGTACGGTTCAGAGAGAGAAGAGCTATGGATCTCTTGTTTCATCAGACACCCAAGTGTGAAGTATCACGCTTCGAGATCATAGCCCACCTGGCTTTGCTCCGACGGAAGATGCCGCTTGAATTGGCAGCTTGAGCCTAGCAGCTTGAGCCTGGCTTCAGCTCAACACGGGCACGTGGGTGGCACATGTTCCTCAGCCAGCGATCCACAGCAGGACGGTCGATCTCCCCGACGCTGCTTCGGGCTGATGGTGTGCCGAACACCAAAGAATGTCGACTGCCTTCGGAGCTCACATTTGATAGCGACGCGCATTATTGATGAATTAAGGATCTCTAGCCTGAAGAGGCTTTCTTCTACGTCAGACTCGACTTTTCAGGCAGGCCAGGTCTCCTGAAGCCCTTAATTCTTCTCAGGCCAGTCTTCATTGGTTTTCTAGCAGATGTTCAGGCATACCCAGTGGGTATTATGGGCATCCGTGTTCGAGTTTAGGGGTCAATAGGGGGTCAAAGCAAGCGGAAGGCTCCCCTTTTCCACCGCACCGAACCGTTCACTGTCCAATGTCATCGCCAACCGTCGTGGCTGCGACGTCGGCATGCTCGACCATGCTTGGCCGTGATGCCGTCACCTGGTACACATCCCTGTGGAGCACGCTAAGTGCCGACAAGACACGGCAGCAGCCACAAGCTTTTTCATTTATGACAGAAGGACTTGTCGCCGAATTTCTGTAGATCTAGCGCTTTCGCCTGTCGCCCGTGATCCATTGACGGGCGAGACGAACAATATTCTCCGGTTAGCGCTCAGGTGGGCGTGAGAACTGGCTGGAATACACTGCCCCCACTTGAGGCTCGCTCAAATTTGTACGGGCCGAGTCTCGGTTGTTTTGTCCGCTGCAGCGGGCGCGTGTTATTTTGGGGGTCGGGCATAGCGACGCCGGGTGTGGGTGAACAGGCCGTCCCTCTAGAATTCCTCCTAATATGTCATGGGCTACTGGACCACGTCCAAAGTCTCTTTGTCCACGTCATTTCCCCCCTCGCCACCCTCCAACGAAACACACCATCTCTTAGACTGACCGCCATGGGATCGGGGACTTATGGCAGGCTTACACAAGAGAAAAGAAAACGCAACCCAGACGGCGGGCCAAAAAAGTCTTGGCTGTTGTTTGTACCCATGTCGGCAATATAAACAAGCCGCTCTGGTGAAGTCACGGCCGATATTGAGGCGGGCGCCGAGGAGACGCTGTATACAGGCTCGGCCTGAGGGAACTAATTAATTGGAAGCCTGCCGTTGCTTCTGGAAGCTCTCGGCGTGTCATTGTCAAAGCGGCCATTGCGGGTCCAATATACAAAGTAGGGAGAGTGCGTGATGATTATGATAGGCACACCAAAAAAAAAAAAAACATGCGTCAATGTGTATGTAGCCAATACAGACCAGACTGACTGCACCCCCTGATTTCTTTTTTGTTCAAAACGGCGGTAATGCAACCCCCGCAACCCCCGCAACCCAATGGCGAACATGAATGCGTGAGCCAGGGGCGCTCCCCTTGTTACCGGGTAAAATGGGACTTGGACCGACCAGAGAGAGCACAAACTGGCAGAGAGAGGGGAGCATTTGCGAACTCTGCATGTGGTCAGGACAAGAATTCGCAATTTTATTCATGGACACTACTACTACTGCTCGGATCACCAGAGCCGAACCTGGATTCTCGCCTGTGCCCACTGGACGGGATGGCACAGCAAGCTTTTTTTTTTTTGTCGGTGGCCCCCGTCATTCGGCTGGTCCAAGACCGAGGCCAAGTGTTCGCTAGACTACCTAGCTCATTGGCATCAACCTCGAGATTTTCTTCTCTTCAAAAGGCTGATGAGTGTGCAGGCTAACATCTCCAGACACCACCCTAAAGAGGAGCAGGGGGGGCAGCATATCTGGTGCCGGACCGCCCCCATGGTTTGGGGGCAAACACCAAGTTTGCTGACACGCTGCCAAATGACTGACAAAAAAAATACATTGATCTTGAATAGTGATCTCGAACCCCCCCCCCCCCCCCCCCCTCGGCGGATGCGGTGGCTTCATTACTATTGACCTAGTTTTGCCGCCTTACAATCAGTCTGGCTGGACTTTTTTGGTGGCAAGCTGGGGCATCCATCCGGATTGGGGCTGGCTAAAGTCGGGTTCACGGCCGGAGTGTGTGCATGCCGCGCAGCAGGATGATAGGTGGGAATGCATAGGTGGTGATAGTATTTACCCCACAGAAGTATAATGTGTCGTCGTAATCAGAGACGGGACCCATGATTGGTCAAGGATATTGACTTGCGAATGTGGGTTCATATTGTTCAATCTACTACAGTGGTGTTCACCTGACTCGGCATTTTGCGACTGGCCGTATCACGGCGGCAGTTGAGGGTAAACAGGGTCATTAGTAGGGTCATGGAGGGAAGTCCGGGTTGGGGTT
>Ga0247763_1001071_pt1 | contig 16229 bp, 12 predicted proteins | sample UWRJL141409B4_FD_179926 | JGI IMG/M metagenome (GOLD analysis project Ga0247763, IMG submission 179926) | Plant litter microbial communities from Arlington Agricultural Research Station in Wisconsin, United States - UWRJ-L141-409B-4 | ecosystem: Environmental > Terrestrial > Plant litter >...
GCAATCGGAGTTCGGGAGTTGGTCTAGTTCATAGTGCGCACAAGCGCAGAGTGTGATGAGGGGGGGATAGCCAGCTGGGGGCGTGGCGGTGTGCGTGGAGGGTGGACGGTGCGGGAGGGGAAATGGGGGATCGGGAAGGGAACCGAAGGGTCCAGCTCGTGGTAGATGGATTGTTCGTCAGGCGGTATGATTTGGTCCCGTAGAGGGTGGAGTATTTGGGTAAGTCTCAAGACTCGTAGGTCGCAGTTTGGGTTTTTTTTTTCAACAGATGGTGCGGGGCAGAAGGGGAAGCCGGGACAACGTTGGGGAGGTGGACAAAATCTCCAGGCTGAGCGAACGAGGTTTTCCGCGTCACGTGTGGGGACAAGTTCCAGGGCTGGGTCCGTGCAAACTGTTCGGCAACATCCGGTCTCTTGCCTTGCCCCGCTCCACAAGCTCGGATGGGGCACAACCTGCATCCTCTAATCCTCCAACCGCTACGCCGGTTTCCTAGCACCAGCCAAACGCCCATGACGATTGAGACCATGGTCCTCCGGCAGGACCTCACCAATGTGGCCCCCAAGTCTACTCCGAGATGATTCTCCGGAAAACACCTGCGGCCCTGTGCCCCTTTTGTCCCATCGGCCCTGGCTTGGCTCATTTCGGTCCGACGTCACCAAGGTCCCGCCGTCAGATCATCAGGGGCTACGCCACCGCCAACCATGACAGAAAGGACAGCTCTAGCTGCTGGCCCACCTCCGCGAACCCCACGCCTTACGAGATCTTCGACCAGGCCAAGGGCGCCCCTTACTGCAAGAACCGCTTCTACGACCTCGTGAAGCTGTACCATCCCGATCGCCACGCGCACAACAGCGACGATGGCATCCCGCATCTGACGAAGCTCGAACGATACCGACTAGTCGTGGCCGCCAACAGCATCCTCAGCGACCCCGAAAGGCGGCGCTTATATGATCGTTATGGCGCGGGCTGGGGTGGAGAGTCGGAGATGCGGAACAGCTATCGGGCAGCGGATCGGGCATGGCGGAACGAGCCCGGCAACGCCAGTATGAACGCTACATGGGAAGACTGGGAGAGATGGTATCAAGAGCGCGATGGAAAAAAGCAAGAGCCGATATATGTGTCAAATGGAGGCTTCGTGGGCATCATTGCCCTGTTTGCGCTGATTGGGGGCTGGGGACACCTCAGTCGGGCGGGACACCACTCAGCCGACCTCCTGGATATGCGAGATCAAAAACATGCGAGCATCAGCAAGGAAATGCGACAGCGGCAGAGTGTCAGTGCCAATCTGAGCAAGGAGGATCGGGTACAGCACTTTCTCAGACAGCGGGAGGGTTGGGGATACGATATGCCTGGTGGAGAAGGTTTAGAGAAGCCTGGCGTGTCGCCTAGATAGACTGCAGGCGGTATAGGCCGCCGATTATGCTGTACATGCTCGTTTGCCGCTCCTGTTCTCTCGGACCTCGTTGTTCTGCTCCTCAAGACGTGGATCTGCTACACAATGGCCATCGCACGCCATCGGGGGCAATCGCGAGCCATTCCGATCCATGTGCGTCCCTATAAGGGGCTCCTTGTACCGTTCACGACTAGGGGGTAGTTCTAAGTGGTAAGGAGTACGATCGCGCACGGACCATATCCACAGATAGGGGTAGACGTACACCAGCGCACATCGGACGACGATATCAGACGGCACTTTGAAGAGGCTTCAATGGAGCCTATAGGGTACAATGGAGCGAATGGCTTTGACCACACATATCAGCGTCGAGCCTTGTGGATTGGATTAAAGATATCAATTGTCTTTTGCGGTCGTCCGAACGCGGTGGTGCCTTCCTTTCTTCTAAGCACCTCTCCAGTGCGGTACCAGCGGACATCAATAGGGATCGGACCATCGCAAGGTCTCAGTAGGGCTCGGTCTGTCAATATCTATCAGTTTTTTTCCGATGTGTTTTCGGTCTCTCTTTACGCGTGAATACATTTCTTTCGGGCTTTTCGTCTGGTACCTACCCACCTAGGTAGCTAGAGACCATAGTTCATGTTCAGACGGCAGGCCTGTGCTGATTTGCGCTCTTCAATTGTGGTCTATGCTTTCAAGTTCAAGTGTTTGTTTTGTGATCACGCCCTCCGTGTCGTTTTGAATTTCGCACCCCTCCCACGGTTCAATTTCACAAACACGGAAGGAACCCAACTGCTTATGTTGGGCGCTGCTCGGTCCCGTTGCGTGACCCGTGATACATGGCGGCATGGCGGCATGGCGGCATGGTCCGTGATGGTAGGTAGGTGCCTGAGGAGCAAGGAATTGTGAACCTAGTGCTCTGCTCTGCTTCTCGAAATTCACGAGCCGGAAATCATTGGTTCTGATCTGGGCCTCGTTTGGGGATTGATGGAAGTTCCATTACTATCGAATGACAAGACTTTCAAATGCTATCTTGCTCGTGCTGCACATGCTTGGTTTACTCCCTACAGAATACTCGCAAGACATCAAATTATTTTGTGTCTAACTTCCCGTGAACCGCAAGTCGGATTCAATTCATATCAATGGGCCTCATTTGTACTACTACGGAGCGGTCTCCGGCCTCTCGGCCCGCGCTAGAGCAATACGTAGAACACCCACGCATGAACCAGATACCTAACTGGCGGACCACTATATGCACATGTAGTCTTGACATGTTCTGGCTTTACCCCTGTGGCCGTTCTGGCAATGCCCAGGACCCCTAGTTCGAACAAACCAGTCTATATATATATATATATTTGTTGACGCGGCTTGAGACAAGATTGACAAACTCCCAACCCTACCGCGAGGCTGGATCACAAGGCTGAATATAAGTCTTGATGGTTGGATCAAGAACAGATACCACGCCCTCAGATAGATTGGATCAGTTTGCTCTTTCCTGCACAGGGCAGATCGCGCTCCTGCCACCACGGTGATTGATCTCGCACCTCTGTGAACGCTGGTTGACCGAAGCACAGGCCACGCCTTGCTTCTACTTAACTCCCTCCGCGAATTTCTCTCCTCTCCTCTCTCTTCTTTTCTTCAGCAACCTCATGCATCTCGCAAGGTAAGTCAAGAGCCCTCCCAAGCCCAGCATGGGCTTGAAAAGCCATGATGAGCCCATTATCAACCTATCACGAACGCCGCGAACGCATCACAAGCCCGTACAATCACCTCCTCCCTATTCTCTCCCGCCTCAGTACCAATTAGTAACCCCTCCCCCTTCCCCCTCGATTGGACCCCCTCGAGGAAGCCCTGAGCCCTCAAGGGTAGAATTTCCCGTCAGCACCATCTGGGCTTTGTCTCTGATTGCTCTCCCGGGACCTTTCTTGTCACTGTCAATCCTTTCTTCAAACACTCGGGTTCGAATCTGTCATTTTCCGCGTCACCCAACGTCCATCTGGGCCTTGGCTCCAAGCTAACCAAGACTTTCAAACCAATCAGAATGTCAAGCGAGCCGTCGAGAGAGACGGAGGGCCCGTCTTCCGACGTGACGGCGGCGGGACCCTCCAGTGTCCCCACAGCGGCGGGAGCGGCGGCGACGACGGAGGTGATGGTGCCAGCGGCGGAGATGGCAGTGGCGGCCCCGGCCACTAGCCAAGATGACCAGACCGGGGGAAGCGCGGTGGTTGGCGCCGGAGACGGTGGAAGCGGTGGAGACACTTTCCACCTCTTTCACTTGTTTCCGGCGGAGATCCAGAACTTGATCTGGACGGAGGCAATCCGCAAGCCGGGATTGCACTTCGTCCGGGTCAAGCGCAAGGAGCCCAGGGGCGCTTCTCGCGGATGGATCTTCGGGTTGCTGGCCGTGTCCAAGGGCCAGGACCAGTCGGCCTACCGCGCCACGGCAGAGTTGGCGACGGCATGTGAGGGCGCCCAGACGGCCTTCCGTCTGGCCACGGAGCGTCGGGAACGTGTTCCCATCTCTCGCGTGGTGTCGTCCGACATCGACGCCGCCAACGATGTCGTGCTCTTTGAGTTCCCTCGGAGAGTCAGCCTTGGGATCTGGAATCCCATCAACCAGATCGCCATAGTGACGAACCTCGACCGCGACAATATGATGGAGAGGGTGCGCGGCATCCAAAATGTCGCCATCCGCTACGACCACAACCAGCCCAGAACGAACGAGCATGCCACTTGCCTTTTCTCGTGCTACAACCCGGCGCATCGCCACGACCCGATTCAGACCATCTGCCCAGAGGAGTTGGCCGGCTTCCTCGGCTACTTCCCCGACCTCAAGCGGGTCTACATTGTTCTCCCTTGGGGCCGCGATGTCACGCGCAGAAACCAGCACACCGACTACACCAACCGCTTCTTTTCGGATGGAATGAAGAACGCGCGCCATGAGCAGGGACTTCAGATCTTTTGGACCAAGCAGAGGCCGATGATTGAGCTTCGCTGGCCGCGTCCGGATGGCTGGGCGGATGACGTGCCCGTGAACCAGGCAGACCCCTGGACCATATCGAGAGACCGAGTACCACAGGAGGAGATCGTCATCAACCTCAAGCGAGACACCAAAACATACCTTCTTCTCGACGATTCAACCCTCCCCACTTTCCGACCCAACGCTATCACCGACTACCGTATGAGTCTTGAAGCTCGTCGCAGACTTGAGTTCCACACCCTCTTGGATGTCGACAAGCGCCATCCCGCCATCGGCCGCGCCTAACTCTACTATCGGAAGCGTCGATTTCGATCTCAACGTTCTTTATTCTGACCAAGAACGGCTTCAGTTCAATTCATCTTTATTCCGGCCAGTGACGTCGTTCCGAGGTGGGGAGGCATGGATGGGAGGAAAAGGACACCGCGACGATTAGGCAGGCATGGCATGGGAACAGAGGCACGCATGACGATTGCATTTTTAATGGCTGCATTGCATTGGAGTTGGCATGGAGATACCCGGCTTTGGGCGTTTTGGTTCTGTCTTTGAAGGATTATACCCCGGGGAGTCTTTTTTCTCTCAGTGGGCTTTGTAGCATAGTAGACTGAATCAGCGGGTTATCCCTGACAAGTGTGTTCTGGCTGGTGATGTGACTGAATGGATGACCATGACTAACTGCATTAGAGGTTAGTGATGTGACTGAGTGGACGACGCCATCTGACTGAAATCGGGTTAGTCGTTGTATGCGGGTGAATAATCTCCGAGGCAAGTCCGTCAGCTGCACGGGTCTGAATGGCTGGACTTTTGGGTGCTGCCGAGCTGCATATTCCCGTCCCGCAAAAGTTTGATGCAACCCTTGTGCGTGCAGGTATGCGCGCAGCTGTCCCGCCTGGTACGTGGGTAGCTGGGTTAAAGAGGGGAATGTCTGGCCATCCACTCTTTGGGGTCCGTCGTCTGATTTCTGGGCAGTTCATGTCAGTTTACGAATACCATGGCCTTTATTATCCAATATTTTTTCGTTGTTGTTGCCGCCGCTTTTTTGGTTCATGTTCATGTTGGTGTTGGGAGCCACGCTTTTCGTCTTGGTGATAAGCACCATACGAATAAATGTCCTCCTTTCAACAAAGGCACTTTTAACATTTACCAATACCAGTTGTATCCCGACAATGCGGCATTTGACTTTGATAATTGCGTTTTGTATATCAGGTGTGTTTATTCCTCAGAAACAAGGAGCGAGATGAAAAAGGTTACTGATTGGGGGGGGGTATTATGATTGAATGAGTCTAGCGCCCTGTTCAACGGCTCCATGATAAAATTCGACCCCTACACCAACACGACGCTGGAAATCATCAACTTCCCCGGAATCACCGAGGTATACGACGAACACGCCAGCGGCATCCACTGGGATTCTCGCACCAAATTGGTCTCCATCGTCATTGACGCGCAGCCTGCGTTTCTTACCAACGGCGCGAATGCTTCCGGCGATTACTGGCTTATTAAATATTCTCCCCTTCAGAAAAAAGAAGTTTGGCGCGCGAACCTTACGGCGTTAACAAATGCGAAATGGTCCGGCTTTCAAGACGTCACCGTTTCTTCTGATGGGTATTCTTTTGTCGTCGGGACCTATCCGAAAAGCATCATCCGCGTGGACCCTTCCGGAAAAGAGCTTGTGGCGTGGTATCCGCCACAGACAACGAATACTTCTGTCCACGGATTCACGGGGGTTGCTTCCCTAGGAGATGGAAACACCCTGATTGCTATCGACGCGAATGATGTCCCCGAAGATATCCCCTCTGGAACGGGAAATTCTCAACTCTACCGCTTCAACATGTCCTCTCCAAAGGGAATCCCGAAAATAATCCCGAGATTTCCAGAGGGAATAACCCTTGGTGTCCCCGATGCGATTTTCTTACCAAGAAAATACCACGGAAGAGTGCTCCTCGCAGTAATCAACTATGTTGGCGTAACGGTTTTGGTCTCCAAAGATAACTGGAACACCGCGCACCAGATGGGAACAATCCGTTCGGAATTCCCAGAGTTTTTCAAAAGGATCGTGACGGCAACAGTACAGGTTGGGGACGAAAAACTATTTTTACTAGGACAGTATTTCCCGGGGAGTATTGTGCCGGGGACAAAGGGCGGGAATCAGTCGGTTTTTCCAGTCTTTGATATCACGGGGGAGGTGGATGCTCTTGTGAACAAGGGATATAATACTCTATCACTTTTGATGTAGATGGATAATATCATGATATTGGATTGGATTGGATTGGATACTTAATGAGGTTTGACTGGGCTGGGCTGAACTGGTTTGGTACGTAGTCTATCGTCCAGCACGTCAATTTGCAATGAACCATCCGACAAAACTCAAACAGACTAGACAGAGAGGTAAAGTGATTACAGAAAGAAAAAAAAACAGATGTGAGAAATAGACAGTCATTCCTATCAAGGAACCCATTCCAAGATGCACCATGACGATAATTCTCATCTCATCACTTACACACTTACACCCGTGCTCTGCTCATGTCTTAGTGCAGCACCCTCCCTCCCTTATTGCAACAACCACCCCAGTCTCTTTAGAGTGCACGAGTCACACAAACATCTACCGCACAATTGTAGGATACGAGATGAAATATTGGAACCGAAACCTGAATACAATCTTGAGGTTTAACACCCCCGAAAATACCAGTCCCACGCTAACAATCTTTCACGGGTACATCGCCAAGCGACAGGGGTGCGAGCACGCCATTTCACGGGACGCTGAGCCCACCTCATCGAGCCCCCAAATCCACCAGATCGAACCAGACTTCCTTCCCCCTCAATTAAAACTGCAAAACAACCAGACTTGATCCTGTTGAAGCTCGAAATATTATGGACTAAAAAACTAAAATCGCTTTCTACAAAAATCCAAACGCCGTCCGTGTCGCTGTCAATCACCCGCTTGGCCTACTTGCCAGGGGCCCCATTTGCAAAACCGCACCCAGATACCTCCCCAGTCGTCCACGTCTTCCCCGTCGTCCCCGGCCCCGTCGCACAGCTCGGACACACGCGGATACGGTGCCATGCCGTCGGTAGATTCCCACGCACATTATAAATACTACTGTGCGTCTCCGGCTGCGAGTTATACCCATCGTCCGTCGCTTTCACCACCACCGTCGTGCACGGCTTGGCATCACCATCGCGGGGAGTCGGTAGCGCAAGTTGCCCCACATATCGCCATCGCTTCCACGACCACTGCTTGTTGCCAAAGCAGCTCCCAGGCTTTGCACAATCATCTACAAGCTCTGCTTGGTCCCATGTCTTGCCCCCGTCTAGACTGACATCGACTCGGGCAATGTCGCGACCACCGCCAGAATAAGCATATCCCTGGACCGCAACCGGCTCGCCTGGTACTTCCTTCGCAACCTTCCATGGCACCTTGCCCTTCCGGACGCAGTCACCTACCCAGACACCCGTGATGGCACTCGTCACAGGCATTTCTTGGGTCGCCGGAGCCCGGTCCCAATCCGGGTTGGCACCAACATTTGGACCAAAGCTTTTATAATCTCGCCTCTGCCACTGGCTCGTACTCTCCTCGTCCGCGACAACAATCTTGCTTAGCCACTTTACTGACCGAGCCGCGACCGTCCCCGGAACAACAGCCCGAAGCGGAAACCCGTGGTCGCGGGGGAGGGGTTGACCATTCATCCCGAAAGCCAGCAACACGTCACCCCGCGGGTCAATAGCTTTGGGTAGAGGTATGGACGACGCGTACGCTTCGAGCCCCGAAAACTGCACATGCAGCGAGTTCGCATCCGGGTTTGACTCGTCGGCCTTCCCGTTTCGCGTCACCGCCGTGGCGTCGGCTACCTTTAACCCAGCATCCGCGAGCACGTCAGCCAGTCGAACACCCTCCCACTCAGCATTGCTGATGGCTCCAGCGCCCCACTGCAAGCCATTGGTCTTTCCGGCATTCCGAGTCATATCGCTGCGCCGATTTCCGCTGCATTGCAATACGGCTGTTACTCTGTGCGTTGGGAACTTGGTCTTCAGCTCGGCCAGTGTATATCGTCTTGTCTCGCCGTCGGGAAGCTCAATCTCGAGCGTATGTTCCTCTGCCTTGGTCTCCTCCACAACTGGCACCCACATATGGTTACGGACATAGAACAGCTCGTTGGGCGTTTTAAACTCGCGGTCGATTTCTTCCTTTGGTGGTTCGGCATTGCGTGGTTTTAGTGTGTGGGTGACAAGACGAGGATCGCGTATTGGGTCCTTCTCGAAAGGATCCTCAATCGCCTCGGCCGCCGGTCTCCCGTTTACCAAATCAGCCACATCGACATAGCCGATCTTGTACTGCTCGAGGATTTCCCTGACGTGGGCGGACTTGTGGATGCTGAAGATATCCCAGTACGGCTCTATGCTCCCGCCAGCCGCCCGGAGGATAACATCGCCTCCCGGATGGGCAGCGACCCAGTCGGTAATATCGTACACCTTATCCTCGAATATCACCCACGGATTCGCCGAAGTCGAGCCGTGTTGTCGGACGTCAGCGATACGGAATCGAGGGAGGGACGGATTCCGATCGTCAGTGCTGCCGAGCGATTCCGGCCTGCGGTGGTCGTCGAACCCGATATCCTCGCTATGTTGTGCGAGAGCGAAGAAGGAAGCGATCAGACCACCCCCAACCAAGAGACTTAGTGGTGCGACGCGAGCAGTTCTAACACTGGCAGTCGCTGTAGGTCTCAATTTCCTCGGTGGCGTGTGGCGGGGAGCGGAGTGGATGGTGTGGCTGCATGGCACTCTGGTGCGAGTGCGAGCGGGGGTGGGCCGCGCGAGTCCGAGAAAGTTTGTCTTGGAAAGCCTGCTGGCCATGATGGCAGCAGTAGCAACAACAATCAGTAACAACAATACGTCAGCGCTGATGGACAAATGACGAGCAATGATGTCGCAATCAATACAACAGTCGGTCACCGACCGTCGTCGTCAGAGCTGAAGGTGGAAAAGCTTCTCCCGGTCGCTTGGGGTAGGTATCCGGAACGGCTCGGAAGTCGGGGCGGATGTGCATCGATTTGGCGGTGCACGAAGCTGCTACCCCTGCGAGCCAACACAGCACCTGACCACGGGGTACTCCGTCCACTAACTACGTGCTTGGTACCTTACCAAGGCGGTCAAGGGTCGAGCGCGAGTCCAGTGAATGGACAAGATGAACAACCAACTGGCTCGACAGCCAGACGGAAAAGCCATTTCGCGCAAAACGACGGGGGACCACAGAGTCAGCTGATGGAATCGGTTTTCGCTCATGTCTTTGTGTTGTCGCCGACGATTGCCGTTGGCCGTTGGGGTTCGCCGTTACGTCAGAAACCCTGTCCCGGGATATCTTCGTTTGCCGTTTTCATTAGCGGGGGCGCCCCACGTGCACCATGTGACCTCGCGGGGGATCACGTTTTGCGAGGGACGTGGGCACGACACGACAGTGGGAGTCTACAAACGCACTGCAACAGGTAGGTATCTTCACATTGCACAGGTAATAAAATAAGTAAACACAGTTCAGGTAAGTGCATGCAAATTGTAGCTACCCAAGACCAACTCCAGACGCCGAATGTCAAGATGAAAGAAATAAAACCCTATTCACACCGCGCTACTTCAGCGACTTCATCGTGCATCCACGTGCATCATCCCTCGACAATTGTCACCCTCCTAGTATCTCTCTTTCTAGGAATCAGACTAGAGGAACCTGAAACAACCTGGGCTTTTCTGGCCCACCCCTGTGCATCCCGCTCCTCTTCACCTTGCTGCTCACCTTGCTGCTGCTGGCCCTGTCCAGTGTTCTGATCATTCTGCCTCAGCCACCATGGCGGCCTGTTGACCACAGGCTGCAGCCAGTGATTGAAACTCTGGGCGGTCACGCCCGGAATGCCCATAACGCGACTGAGGCAGGTAGGTAGATTCCCCTATTAGCCTTGTACACGTACGTTTGGTTATGTTACGAGGGAGGGGGGAAAAAAACATACTCTAAATCCCTAGCCCCAGCCGAACCTGTCCTTGACGTCGTGCCCGTGCTTGTCCTGGCCCGTTTCGGCGCTCTAGATTCTACCACCTCCTCCATAGGCCCATCACTGGGCCGGCCCCGCTTCCTACCAGCAGCAGTAGTAGTAGTTCTAGTACGAGGAGGCCTGTAATCCCCATCGTCTGGTAAATTCGACCGACCTGGTCTCAGATAGCAATTTCTGACGTGGTCGCGGGGGTGTGCGACGGCCTGGAAATCGCGTCCGCAGAATGGACAGAAAAGTACTTGCCCGGTACGGAGGGGTTTGCACTCTCTCACGTGCTTTTGGCGGTAAGCTTGGGAAAAGACACCGAGGGATATGCCACAGTTGAGGCAGTATGGGGGCCGCGGGACCGTGTTGTACTGGGTCTTGCCCAAGCAAGCGCCGTTGACGTGGTCGGACGCGGTAGACTCGGTCATGCGCTGGCCGCAATGGCCGCACCAGCGCCCGGATTCTTCGTTTGCGTCGGGGCGGTAGCAGACGCCGTCGTGGTATTTTCTGTCGGCGGCCACGTCCAGCTGGATGTGGTTGCGGCCGCAGCGCGGGCAGTACGCCCAATTGTTCATTTCGGCTTCGCCCGTGTTGGAGCGGTGTTGGTACGGCAGGGAAATGTCCTGGTCTTCGAGCTGCCCGCCGGAAATCATGACGCCCATGTGTCTGTCATTGAAGTGCTTCATGCGCTGGGCGTCGGTCCAACTGTGGAAGAGGAGCTCGTCGCAAAAGTTGCACTTGTCGGCCTTGTGCGCGTACATGACGTGGGTGCTAAGGGCAGCCCGTCGAGATCCGGCATCTAAGGGGAAGACCTGGTCGCAGTGTGGGAAGGGGCAGCGCTGGCTGCGGTTGAGAGCCTCGTTGCGCAGCTCGTTCAGGTCCCTTTGCATCTGGTGGCCCTCGGTCGGCGTGGGGACTGCGGTTGTCACGAGCGGGGTGGCGAGGCTTCCTGTCGAGATAACCGGCTCAATGGCTGGGCCGTGGAGCGGCATGTCATTTTCTCGGTAGACAGATTGCGGCTCTGTGAATGCCCTCTGCCGCTGCCGCGCCTCCGTGTACGCCTCCGTCAGGGGCTCTTTTGGGCGTCGTCGAGGCAAAGGTCCTCCCAAGACAAACTCAGCCGTTCCTCTCACGTTGGTGTCTCGGGCATTGTACGTCTTTTCCCTGAGCTCCCGGTGTACGTTGAGTAACCGCTTGACGCCCCGACTATAGCGTGTTGTATCATCTTGTTGAGGATTCCATACGGCAACGGTGGTGTTGGGGTCGGCCCAGAGGAGCTGCGGCTGCTGGTCGCTTGTGTTGCGCACCCCGAATGGCGCCGAGCTGTCGGAATTGTCGTATTGCGGACAAAGGTCACTGGCATGCGCACACGTCACCACGGCCCGGGAATACGTGATCAGACTTTGCACACAGCCCCAGTCGTATTCGGTCATGTCTGGTTTGATGATGAATTCAGGGGCCAAGTTCAACATGTTCTCGTCCTGCAACTGTGCTTGAGGCGGTGGGGCCTCGGCACGCAGATGGAAGCATTTGCTCCCAGCGGCTCGCCTCTCACCGTGGGGGGCTAGGGCCATGATCAGCGTCCGCACGTCTGCTAAGCTCGCTGTGGTCGGATCCCAAGGGACACTCGGGGTGTTGTTGGAGCCCCACCGCAACGTGTACCGCGGGAAGACGGGTCGTGCCGTCAACAGAAGCGGGAATGATTTCAAGATGGTCTCGTTGCTGGGCACAACGTTGTCAGAGACGTCGTCGTCGAGGGCGGCGATTCTTTGCCGGAATCTTTCGCGGACGGTGTGGGTGAGATACTCCCTTCTTCTCAATAACAGAGCTTGTAGCTTGGCCCACTCCTCGTCGGAGTCGTCTGCGAGCAGGATGGTATTTACCGGCTTGCGTGGGTCTCCAGCTTCAGCCCGAAGGATTTCGTCGGCCATAAAGGCCTTGGTTCCCGGAACGAATATCTCAACACGCAGCCCTTGGCCCATGTTGTCGTGCCCAACAGCCCTGCGGATAGCCCCTGTTATCCCGTGCCGCAGTCGTGCAACGTCATCGGCAGTATTCCAGGACTGGTAGATGCCCCTGCCTCTTCTGTGACTGCCAGGCACAAAGACGTAAAACCAGCCCTCTGGGGGTTCTACCACGTTCTCCCTCTGGCCGGGCAGATCTCTACTCATCAGCACTGGGTTGGCCGGGTCTTGCTCGAGCATTTTTCTCATCATCCTCGACGGGGGGCAAAGACCTCCAAAGGCCCAGGTACGCTCTTGGTTGTTCCAGCCAGTCAAGGTATAGAGATAATGGGGAACGGCTGGTGAGCCGGGACGGCCAGCGATGCGGCCGGGTGAGAGGACACGCACAGCTCGGGCGAAGTCGTTCCCTAGAGTATTCCAACACCACGCCTTCATCTCCGACGTGTTGTCCGGCCGACGGATATAAGCAACGTCCGGCCGCCAATCATCCGAGTCGGGGTCAAGCATGAGCTTGAGAACACTGGCTGAGGTCGCCGGGGGCTCCCAGTCCCACGGAAATGGCTCGTACAGGTCGCCGACGAAAATGACCGGTCCGTAGGCGGCCGCCCTGACCGCAGGAATCCCCAGCTGTGGCGCGTTCTCTCCACTGGCTAGAGTGGTCTGGCCGATGAGCTGCAAGACTACCTGTCGCCAGACAGCACAGTCGGCGCGGTAATTGTTCTTGCCCTGGCAATTGACTTCCACGTAATACCCGTTGTCCAGAAAGTCGTTCTTGGCCATGTTTGTTTTGAAGTCGGCATCGCGGGGGAGGAGGTACAGGCGGTAGGCTTTGCCAGAGCCTCCGTCCTGCCAAAAGGTACGATTTCCAAGCATCAACAGGCGGTTGACCGCGTCAATGAAGGATTCTAACGAGTCCAACTTGAACCAGACGATTCCCGCATATCCATACATGGGCAGCCATAGGGGGTTCCTACCGATCGATAGCGTATCTCTGGGCAGTCGGCAATCTCTGAGCGCCGTGGTCAATGCCGTGAGCTGTCTGGGCTCTTGCCTGTCCAGGCCTTGCTCCAGTGCGCGAGTCAGGACATGGCCGAGTTGGCCCAGCGTCACTCCTTCGGGAAGCCCCACGGCAGCAGCAGCAGCCTCAACATCGTCTTCGCCTGCACCGCCGCGCAGAGCCATTTCCGTCTGTTGACTAGGGGTAAAAATGTGACCTCCTGGGCGACGCCTGCGGAGATCGTTATAGGCAAAGCACGCCTCAAGCATGGGATCCGGATCTACTAGGCATCAGCAAGCGAAACTCGAGAGTAAAAAAGAAGGGGTAAGCATACGCCGAAGCCCGTCTTCGCCGTACATGCGCGAGTGGTACTTGTTGAGCCACCGTAGACTGTTGGCTGCAGCCCCGGTATCCTCTTTCGCAGCGCCGTCTGAGCTGTCTTCCTCCTCGGCCAGGCTGGGCCATTTCTGGGCAAAGTCAATGGCCATGGGCGCCACCGGCAGTCCATAAAAGACCATGGTGAACTTGAATGCTAGATCAGCATGCGGTGCCCAGTCCTTGAAGCGGTCGCTGCGGAGAAGCTGCGAGTAGACTTTGGCGTCATGCTTCTGGATTTCCGCCAACGCCGGGTTCGCCTTACGGTCCACCACGGGTGTGAGTAGACTGCGCTCGTGCGGCGTAAACGAGTCACGCATGATTTCATCGATGCTATAGTTCTTCTCCTTCCTGAGCTTGTCCCTGAAGCCCTCGTACACATCCCGAAACTCGGCAGACGAGGGTTCAATGGCTGGATTCCAGCGGAAAGGGGCAGCCAAGGTGAGCTCATGGTCGCGGCGGGCTGTCTCGGCAACCGACCGGGTTTTTCGACGAGTCGCTACTTTTTTAGCACGCCTGACTGCCCGGACCTGGGCCCTGGCACCGGGGGAGATGTTTCTCGTCCGAGATGCCCCTCGCTCGGCCGCCCCACGGCCTTCGGGTACATGTTCTGGAATACCGGCGACTTCTTCTTCGGCCATGTCCGTAGTATCGGCTTCCTCTTCGAGCTCTTTTTTTACGGTGGCGGCTACTTCTTCAGCCTCCTGTTCTGTATTACTGGCGCCTGTCTCGGTCTCTTCTTCCGTAGCAGTGTCGACACCCCGGAGGCCCAGTCTGGGGACCTCGGTGTCTCGCCCGGTTCTAGTTCGCGTGCGAGTGCCGGTTGTTACTGTTGCTGATCTTGCCAGTCGAGCATCCCCATACAGGCCATAATCCCGGGCTCGGTCATCTCTGTGATGGTGTCGACGATGGTGGCGATGATGCCGGCTCATGCGCCTTCTCGGCTCAGGCTCCGGTTCTGTTTCCGTCTCCATCCCCCTTAAAATTTCCCGGCCAAGTTCCCCAAGCCACGAAATGCCGTCTTGGAAAAAACTCATTGCGTTAGTGCGGGTTACGAATAGTCAGAGGCTTTCAAGATAGCAGCGATGAGAGCTTCCCGGGAAAGCTTCTGAGCGAGGTTGCACATGTATCTAGATACTTTTGAACGGCTGCGAGCACAAAGAAAGTCGTGTGTATTATTTTCCGAACCTTTCCTGCTCCCGCTGAGTAGTAAAGCTCTCTCTTTGTCGCATCTAGCCCCATCGCAGCTAATGTAACTGCTCTCACAAAGTGTGCTGCATCCGGCGGCTCACCCACTGAAGCCACTTAGGCGGGTGAAAGAACGACATTCCGGAACGAGCAATAACTTTGAACAAAGCCATACTCTCGAGCCACGCTCCGGATTTCTTGTGTCGTGCGAGTGACGCAGTTGCAGCGTTGAGGCTGCAGATCGATTCTGATGGGCGCGCAATTGCGACTGACAACGCCATTATTAGGTCGACGCCAATGAACAAGTTGACGTGAAACAGACGCGAACCGCCCTGGTCCCTGAAACCGTGTTCGGAGTCGAGCTCCAGTCCAGAGGCCAGCCTGACGATTCCCTGCATAGCCTCAGCAGTGCTTGACTAGACGCAACATAAACTTCAACAATCCCGAGAGCGGAGGCCTGCTTGGTTCAGGCACTGCGTCCTGAGTTTTGGGAACATGTTGGTTCCAGGAGCCGCCAGGAATTTGTATAGCTGACACACTCGCAGCTGTTGGAAGCGAGACTATACAAACCCGAGAGAACGGAACAGTCTCATCCCGATGGTGTGTGGATTCTGACTGCCGAGACGAGGCAATTCGTGATTTGGTGCTTAAACGCCCGTCATCGTGACAGGGCGCTTAGGGCAATCCGCTAGGATTACTGGTCAGTCGAGACATCTACGGGAGATAGCTGCTCGGTTTTGCAGAGATGCAGAGACTGGCATGTCATAGGAACCATCCCGGTTGGCACGTCATGGAGATGTCTAATGAAGGTTGCAGATGCAGTGGACATGCATGCAAAGCTCCCAGCTTCCAGTCCCACCCCGCCAAAATCCCCTGGATCCGCCAAAGCACTGGGAAGTTGAGGGCGAGTGGGTGGGGCCAAGCCACACAGAGCAGCCACCACAGCCACCGTCAATTCACTCCTCGAAAACCCAGAAACGGAGCTCGACAGAGCTCGACCAGCACGCCAACCATGGCGATTGAGGCCGGCGCATGAACGAAAACCCACGATGCGACCGCCGATATCCGGGCTCCGACCCATATCGCTCGAAAGTACCTGCTGGCAGTGCACCGAACGGGCCTTGTTGCGCCGGCAACTGGTGCTGTTAAGTCGGAGCCGATTCTTCTCCAAATCGAGTCTACCACGCGCCTCAGCCGCCCTCGTATTACCGTCACAGCAACGCTTCCGCGCTGGCTACTTTCTCTCCAACAGCTTGCTTGCCATCAATCAAGCTCGAAATGCTGCCACCCCAGCCGTAGTCGCGTCCGACTCTACACCCGCCCA
>Ga0247763_1001073_pt1 | contig 16215 bp, 18 predicted proteins | sample UWRJL141409B4_FD_179926 | JGI IMG/M metagenome (GOLD analysis project Ga0247763, IMG submission 179926) | Plant litter microbial communities from Arlington Agricultural Research Station in Wisconsin, United States - UWRJ-L141-409B-4 | ecosystem: Environmental > Terrestrial > Plant litter >...
TATTCAGCCCCCCCCCCCCCGCCTGCGGCCTGCAGTCTCCGCTGCGACAATACAACAATAACCTGGATTCTTGCTGTCTACCCCGACACCAAGCCCCCTGTATAACGGTTCCATGTTGAAACGAACCAGTTCAAGGGCACGGACACATCGGTCTAAGGGCAGAGGCGCACTTGTTTTAAAAAAGGATTGCTTGGATATTTACATGAAGAAATTGGACGAAGCCACAATTCCGTGCCCCATGGCGACCATGTTGATCACGAGGTGAAGGCCCTGCGCTAATCTGGCTGGCGGTCTCGCATCATCCATGGGTAAAGGAAGTACTTCTTCGTGGAGTGACCTGGAATTCAATCTTGCCGATAAGGCCCAACGAGGATGGACCAGCATGAGCGTGAGCAACGGCCACCAATACACCAATACCGTGCCCACCCTTGTCGCAGCTCGACCCCGACCCGACCGGCCCATCTTGGCTACCGAAAGGTACGCTGACGAGGAGCCCGAGACCCGAAATCATCATTGTCCCGGATTCAAGCAGAGGTTTTCCGCAGCCTTCGCTACTAGAGGCATGACGGACGGAGCCAGACGAGGAAGTTTCTAGTGGACTGTTCTTAATCTTTTTTTTTTTTTTTTGCATTCCTGCTTTTATACTCTTCGCTATTCAGGCCCTGCTCAGGGAAATGATCAGAGAAATCGCCAAACATGGTTTAGACAAGTACCTCTACATGTATGTGGGCAGTAGGTGCTCTGTACCTATAGGTACCTAGTTTGAATGGCAACTTTTCGTGAGGTCCCAGTCTCTGTTACCTACCTACCTACTGTTGTTACCAATAGTTTTGGTCACATACCTGCCTGACGTCGCTAAACGATCTCAAAGGCCTCGCCATCCAGGCGGCCCTGCAACCCCTCAACAAGCTCCCCATGCATGACTCCGTGGATATATGCGTCACCAACCAACCTATACTGCTGCTGACCGACCGGGCGAAGAACCAAACAAAACATTGCACCGAACAGAACAGCCACAATATCTCCTTCCCGTGCAAGATATGGTCCAACTCCCAATCGTCCATTGTCCATGACAATGAAGGTCCGATTGGAAAGAGCTGCCGTCATGCTTTGCGCAAATGAGTGAGTAAAGGTAGTAAATTTTGTGCCATCTGAACTCCCTGGCATGAATTCGGCGGGGACTGATTCCATTCTCAGGGCCACGCGAGATTGGAGGGCGAAGCTTGCTGGGGCGGGAAAGATGGTATCGATTTCAGACCAGTCGCCGTCCAAACACAGCGTCCGCCAGAATTCGTCCTTTCTAGAAGCTGCAAGACCGAGACCGTAACTGCGGATTGCTTCGAGCACCTCATAATGGCCAAGAGAAGTTGATCTGGCTTCAAGGGTCTCATGAGATGAATTGAATTGCCTCCCCCTGCGTAGGGGCCCAATCGCTTGTCTAATCGCTCCTACCAAGATTCCACGACAAGTTATTGAGGTCGACCCTGTACCTATACCAATGGATACTATCGGAGGTCTGTTGCCGGCTGCCTGGAAATAGTTGTTGTCCATTGCCGGGATCAATCCCTGGCCGCCATGGAACTCGTTGTCGAGTAAGTCCGGAACCCAGGAGAGCCCAGAAGACGCTTCCCTATATCTGTTGCCAAGTAGGACCCGGAGGGAGGCATACCTTTCAATGTGGGATAAGACGTATGCCTTAACCACCTCGTTGTAGTTGGCTGTATAGCTCGGTTCGATTATGTCGCCGTCTTCAACCAGACCAAGCAACGCATACAGCTTATCCCGAGAGTCTGTCGCCTTGAACCTTGCCGTTGTCCGTAGCAACCAATCCAGATTTTGGTTATTGCCCCCAGTACAGGCAGAAAGTACTTGGGACATGGTAAGCCCTGCTGGATGTCCGCCGACAAGCATGGACCGCATAGGCTCGGCCATCTCATTAGTGTCAAGCCGAACTGAATTGTTCAGTTGTATGATAAGCAGGATCAAGGAGCAGAAATAGTCGTACTGGGTCCTTTCCACCCGGGATTTTCCACAAATGAATGTGCCAGACGCCTTGCCCAGCCTCCCGCGGACTGCAAGTTCTTGGATGATCCAGACTCGGGTCCAGTAAGGGCGCTCGAGGAGCCGCCACAAAGCTGGCCAATTCTGGTTTCTCAGCGGGAAACCAAGCCATTCGATGGCGTCTGTCGTCGTCTGAATCGATCCATCTTCGGGCGGATCATCGCCCTCGTCGTCGAATATCTCACCTTGATGTTCGCGCGTCCAGTCACCCAGGGCCCGAATAAGCTCCAGAGCAACATCGCTATCATCAGATGCTTCACCAAGCCACGACAGTGTTGTCTCAGCCATGGTATAGATGTCGCCCATGATCCGAACTTGGGCTGTTCGCTCCGCCGAGTCGTTCTGGTTGATGCAGACAGCGTCTACCCACAGCACGCGTGGACGGTCCTCATATCGCAGATACCGCAAGGCCGATTCAAGATTGGGCGTGACAGGGTGTAGAATGCCGTGGAGGAGGATACTCCCCGGCTGGGTGTTATCGCCCCACACATACGAAAGAGCCTCGTATGAGATGCTGCCGTCCAGGTCAACAATGTCGAGCTGACATGCTACCGTCGCATCCCACATCCCCGGCTCGACGGTCAAAACTCGGATTTGTTTTCTATCCCCGACGAGGGGATGATAACAGACTTGCGCCATGCATGCAAGCGAGTCCACGGTGGTCGAAATGGTTTGGGTTGGAAGCGCCTTAATGGATTTAGAGTCGTGACATACCGTGGGTCCAGGTTGAAAATAAGATATTATGGAGGCGGGGCTGAGCGGGGGTTGCGGGGTCAAGACGAGTTGCTTGAGGCGCACTTGAAAAAAAAAAAAAATCCATATCATTGTCAGCTGCAGGAGCCTGCCCCTTCTTTCCCCATGCCTTCCGGTCCCCACGTTGTGTTCAAATGTTACAAGCATCGTGGCACAAAGATATTGCCAGGATGGCCGAACTAATGTAAACGCTTGATCATCTTATGCAACATACACAAACAAAACTCAGTAGGACTGTCATCTCACCATGAGATGTATTACCTTTTCAGGTATCCACCGGTCGACCGTCACCGTTGTCTCGTAGTGATTGAGACCCTCCAACTCCGTACCCTCCGGATTCATGTCCGTCCGTCCTTTAAAATCAGGGCGTACCGAATTTTCCCTAGCGTCGTAGGGGCCGTATATCCCTCCGATTTCGTTTGGAAGCGAATCCGAATGCCTTTTCCGTGTAAAAAGATAGAAGCCCATGAATTCGTCGCATATCCTGGTCGACGCTTGATTTAACATTCAATCCGTATACTAAAGCTTCAAATAAAGTACACTTTCAACCCTCATGGCAAGAGTTCAAAGCCTTCTTACCCGTCCAATCGTGCTTCAAGAGGGAACCCCACTGCAGGTGACCGGTCTGTGCGCAGGCCCCTTTTGAACGCAAAGGAGGGGTTCCACCTCAGAACCTCCTTCAAAAAAAAAACCACCACGCACCTACTGCTACGAATATCACAATACTGCAGACCTCATTTTTTAGCACCTGCAGTGTGATTGGGCGCGAGAACCTATCGCACGGGGCACAATTTCCTGGAACTACCTACCTTGATTACCGACATTTGCTGGCTGAGTAGAGCTCTATCGCCTTCTCTATTGATACGATTCGCAGTAAGTTGCCTGCGCCAGGAAGAACCTCTACTTTCCGTTTGATGTTGGGGAGTCTGACACTTCACAGGTAAAAGATCCCATGGATCTCAAGAAGGCCATTCAAGAAGGGGATGTCAAAACTGTGACGGAGCTAGCAGGTCATCTCTACATTTCCACCCGAGACAGCGTGTTGAAGGGCAGTCATCCAACCACCACGCAGATTAACGTCTACGCCGCAACCGAGTAGAAGATCGACCACTTCTAATTGCCCGGCTTCAACGGCAGCCTCTAGAGGGCTGTATCTTATGACCACGTCGTATTGTTTGTAGTTCCCGGGCGTCGTAGGCAGCCGCGCATTCACCAGCGACTTATCATGGCCGGCGCAGATGTCAATGCTCACCGGGTAGCGACGCCTATTGGCACGTCTACTATTCTGACTGTTGGGGCTACGCACCGGACACACCCGAGTCGTTGCAGGGTTTTGAACAATGAAGGTGTCTCCCCGGAGAACTCCACCTAAAAGATGAAACGGCTCTGGCGATGGCTGTCAGAGGCGGCTATCTGGGAATTTGCCGTTTGTTACTCGCTGCGGGAGCTGAATTGTTACCCCAGTGCATTCACGATGCCGTCGAAGGTGGAGAGGAGGAGATTCTACTCGCTCTTCTCGAGCACCGGTCCATCCAACCCATCCATCTCAACACCCCGGCGGGCAAATACGGCACACCATTGCAAGCTGCTCTCCTCAGTCCAAAAACTAGGCCCAGTTTTTTCCGCACGCTGCTCCACCATGGCGCTGATATATATGCCAAAGGCAGCGAATTTTGAAACGCTATCGTCATCGCCGTGGTGAAGAACCTGGACGACGTTTTAAAGACCATGGTGGAGAAACAATGCATACGAAACGAACGTGAAGATAGTTTTGACCCAGACCGCTGTCTCCCTGCGGGTCTCACTATTCTCCACGTCGCCGTTTGCTGTCGAAACGAAAGCACTGTTGAGTTGCTTCTGAAGACACCTGCACAAGCCTCAGTCAACCACCAGGACGCCTTTGGCCGAACACCTTTCCATTTCGAAGCCATGAAAACCCAAGAGGCGTTCAAAGCACTTGTCGACATCTTCAATACCAAGTGGGAAATACTCCCAGGCACTCCACAAGACAGCACGTCATCATACTCATATAGTAAGCTCACAAGAATGCTTGTCGCAAATGGGGCCAGAGGAGATCTGCATGATTTCAGTGGATTTACGGCCTTGGAGAATTCCCTCAGAGCATTTGATCCATCGTCAAAAGCCCAAGAAATGTTCAAAGCTAGCAGGTCCCACGGCCTCTCAGCCGACAAGTGGAGGAGTCTGCTGGGTGCATCTGGCAAAGTCCTACGCATCACCGAGTCTAAATTTAAGATTCTCGAAGTCTCCGACAGCTCCCGTTTTGTGGCATTCAAAGAAATTCTTAACGATGATACCGAGAGAGACTATGGCAGCATCCTACATATCGCCGAGCGCCGCCTTTAGTAAGGCTTTATTCCTCCTATGAGTGACACTATCTAATGTGAAGCTAACGAGGCTGGTTCCATTTACTAGTATCTTGGATGAGACGGAAAGTCTTAACGCCGAAGCCTCTGGATTTTCGTGTCAATGGTAGCGCCATGTGGGGCCTTTGAACACCGAGCGTCCTGAGTGGAGGTTTCATTATAACGGCATGCCCAACCCCGTGGGGATCGCACAGAGTCTTCCCCAATCAGGTAAGTGTGTGTGGCGTGCTTCTGTAAATAAACCTATTTCGTTGAAACCCGTATTGACTGGTATCTCCCAGGTTTCCTTATATGTCGACTCATCACGCACTGCGCTTCCTTGCGCCAAGACGACGAAACTAACTTCCCCTGGTCATCTGATCCGTCATTGGGAAAGATTAACATCAAAGCTGTCCGACGCACCCATACCCTGCAGTGGATAATGGTGAAGCTCCAGGATTCACAACCCGAAGAACCGTCGTATAACCTGCTCGAATCTACAATATTCATCAGCAGTTCCAATCACGGACAACTACCGCAGAGTGCAACGAGCTTGCTTTATCCGCTCGTACAAGCTCTTCGAACCGAGTGGACCAAGACTTTTAACGCTGCTGAGAAATACCTCTCTGCAATGGCAAGTCATTCATGCTTTGCATAAGAATTAGCGGACACATGTTCACTAACCGACGAGAATCCAGCGCAACCAAATCCTGCTCTCCAGGGGAAACAACCATTTCATCATCGATCATCTCCTCCGAGACGCCCTGCTCTGGATCCAAATAGAGGAGATGGCTCGAGACCAGATGCGGAACCTCGGCGCTCTCCGAGATGGCTACAATCCCGATCCGCTGGCGGCCGATCGGAGAACTGCACTTCACGACATTGCCCATGATCCAAAGGAGATGCAGAGATTTGAGGATGAGGCTGATCGTTTCGCGGCTTTTCTTGACGAAAGGAGTCATACGCTACAAGCACTCTCAAGAGAGCTTATCGAGTTAGCACGTTACCCCCCCCCCCATCATCTAGTTTCCAGTCAGATACAACGTGATGCTAACTGAAAGCTGCTGGTAGGAATTCAACCTGACGTCCATCAGCGAGGCACAGAAGTCAACATCGACGAGCTTGAGCATGAAGCGTCTCAGCTGGATAACCGTAAGTTACGTTACCCCCATTGCCTACCGCATCTAAGTACCCTACACGAAAAGTAATAAGACTGGTTTGAATATAGTTTATCTTCCTGCCTTTGACCTTCGTCGCTGTAAGTACCGACCATGATCCCCTCCGTTTGCGGAAGAGCTACCTGGGCTTCCTTTCTTACCAAGAGCAACAGAGCCTTTTCGGCATGAACGTTGACGTCTTGGCATCCTCCGAAGTACCTTGGTGGAGCTACCCACCATTCGCTATCACAACCTTGATGCTATGCATGCTTGGCTGGTTAATGCTGAAGAACAACCAACAGGCAAGTTACACTCGCTCTTCTATCACTTCTGTGGCTGACTTTGAAAAGGGTGTGCAACCACTCGTCAACCGAATGACTCGGTGGGCAAAGGGAGCTGGAGCTGGGTTAGAGGACTTGAAGGAGCCGTAGTTTGGGGTTACAAGCCTGAGAATTTTGGGATCAGGGGGGAAGTAGATTTTCTCAGTGATATATATATTTATCAAGCCATCACACCACTCAAATGGTCCACAACCAACCCATCCACACACCATGGCCTCCTGGGGCGCTACCACCCTCATCCAATTCTACGCCAATCTGCCACACAACGATTTCCAACCCAACAAAACTTGGCATTTCTTCCTCAAACGAAAACGCAGCCAAAACATGTCAACCTCCGATGTCAGAAACAAAAAAAGGTCAGCACATCCACAAGGACATCCATGCGTTGCATATATACCCCGGGGGTTGCGAGTCAAAAAACGACTAAAAATCATAGAGGTCATGCTTTACCAGGAGAGGTGAAAATGCATGTGTTGGTATTAATGGACCAAACTTTGCGCAGATTAAGTTGTTGTGACAGTAGCTTCTTTTCCCTTCCATCCCCGTGAGTGATGTGATGTCTGGCCCGTCGGAAAAAGCACAATGATCGTGCTATCTACCACAAATTTATGACAAAAGGCTTAGTAAGGGCGAGTAAAGATGAGCAAATCCTAAGCTAATCCTGAGCCGAGCCTGAACCAGATACCATGTACGAAAAGGGAAACTTCATGTACCCAGATTCGTCGCACAAAACAGATTCTCCACACCAGCCACATCAGCCTGCTGACTGCACCTACTGCACACCTGTGCGCATTCGCTAGGAAAAAAAAGAAAAAAAAAAGACTCTGGAATTCCGTGAGGCAGATTCAGCCCCCGCCCTGTTCTGTTCTAGGCCTCCTAGGCAAGGCTATGGCTGTGCTGCGCTGCGCCTTGTCGACCCCTCACCGACGCCGGGACTAGCATTTTTTATGTTCCAAGTTCCCAGCCCCAATATTCCACGGTCCCAGTTTGCAACTACTAGTGAGAAGGTTAAGCTTTAAAGATAGTTGTATGTCTTGTACGCCAAGAGACGCGACCTCATCTCATCTCCTCACATCACACACCAATTTTCAGATCCAAGTTGGGATTCATTCCTACACTATATCAGTCAGGTACCTGATCCAGGTCTGGCAATGTTCCCAGCACACATCGCCCTCCTCATCTTAGGGTGGTCTCTCATCGCCCAACCACTCGCACTTGCACTCCCTGTCCCGGCTGACCTGCACTCCCACTCGCACTCCCGCTATCAGCTGGTACATCTTGCCGCCACTCCCTGGAAGCTCGATTCCAGACAGGAAATCCCATCCCTCCGTGCCATTTATACTTCCTCCTCCACATCCACTTCCACTTCCACCACCATCTCCACCCATACGAAACGGCCTATACCTATCTCGACCAAATGGCTTGCCCTACATACATTTCTCCACCAAAAACGAGATTGCAGTTCTAACGGTGGAAGCGGCGGTAACGGCGGAAACGCAACGGGTCCCAATTCCCACGGCGGAGACGGAGGCGATGGTGGAAACGGTGGGACATGTAACGAGACTGGTGGCACTAGTAATCTCTCCAGCGGAGTGGTTGCAGGAATTGTCATTGGAGCGTTGGCGGGGATTTGTACGATTATAGGTGGGGGGTACAAGTTTTTAAAGTGGGCGAAGAAGAATCCTCAACATAAAGCGTCGACCTAAGCAAGCGGAATGGAATGTAATTTCCTAACAAATAACTGCTGCCAACGACTTGCCCGGATATGACATGGATGTTGATGACTGAACTGGACTGGAACTGATGAGTGACTAGAGCAGAAAGAAAGGTACCTAGAGATATATTACAGATATATATATATATGTAGAGTAATACAATAATTACAAGGGGGTGTTGAATCCACCGTCTCCCCTCGCTGCTATATAACCCCCCCGTCCAAGAACCGGACACCAACACCTTGTAAGAGCAGACGCTGACAACTTGCAAGAGCAGGAACACCAACACCATTAAAGAGCAATTGACCAACAAACTTGTAAAAGCAGACACCAACGCCGTCAAAGAGCATGAGACCAAAATCATGGGCTACGTAATACGCCTCCCACATGAATTTCACTCCCCCGGTCTATGGTCCTCATTCGGCGTTTCCGAAACCTTGTAGACGGAAATCTTCCGAGATAAATGACAGAGCCCCTTTGAGAAAAACCTGCCCTTGGCCGCGAGGAGGGATTCATCAAAATCTAAATATCCAATGTGCCTATTCCTGTTCCTTTCGCTAGAAACTTGCAATGCTTCCGATTCCCCTTCGGAATGACGGCCAGAGTCGGCTTCAAAGCTCTGTGCCACAAACTGAAAGTAGACCCGGTTCATCCGATTACGCCTTGCTCCTCTGGACACCGGCTCACGCTCTGGTGATTCCATGTCCACGTCCGTGTCCATGTCCGTATCCGTATCCATTTCCATGTCCATGATCTGGGCTTCCACTCGTTGGCGCTTGAACACGGCAGGTTCTTCGGGATCAGAGATATCTTCGCTGCGTCGTTTCTGTCCGGCAACCGGCACGGGCTCTTCTATGTCCTTGAGACTAACCCCTCCAGGTTCGCTTATTGGGGAGTCAGCGCCGTTGACTTCTCTGTTGGTGAAACTTGATATATCGCTCTCTTGCTCGTCATCGTCGTAGTAGTCGTAGCCACTGTCCAAGTCCCTTTCGCCGTCACCGTCGCCGCCGCCGTCGCCGCCGTCGTCCTCATTGTCTTCGCCGTCATTGTCGTCATAGCTACCCTCCAAGTCCCCATCTGCATTGTGGCCTTGGGGTTGCTCTACCCTAAGCTGCTGAAGTTCCCGCTTCGACTTGGCTAGCAACATGGTACCTTGGAGCGCGCCAAACCAAAACGAAGCCTTTACCCCGTGCATGTTTGGACTCTTGCACGAAAAAATGTTGATCCTCATGACCTTGAAGTCGGGAGAAGCTGGGTCGTTGTTAACATCTCGGTAATCCTTAGACGCCATGTCTTCTCCGTGCCGACGCCAGCGGACAATATACGACCCAATAATCTGTTCAATTTCCCATGCAGTTGTTGTTGTCGTTGAGGACTTGATCTCTTGTTGAGCCACCAGTTCCCGGTGATGCTGGAAAAGGAGGTCCCATGCTACCTGTTTCTCAGCTTCTTTTCTCTCGCGCTGTTTCTCTCTCTTCTCCTTCTGGCGCTTTAATTCACGCTTGTAGGATTCCCCCACATTCCTCACTCGTTGAACCTCGGCCTTGACCTTGCTGGGATCCCACCCGATGACTGTGGTGGACTGGTACGATATGACAAAAAGATTCGACATGTTATTAATAATGGTGTCCGGGAGATTAGCGTCGTAAAGGTATTCTTTGTTCAACAGGATAGGAGCCGATGGCCTCGTTCTGCCAACTGTCCAGGCGCTGGCCCTGCTGCCGCCGTTCATGTTGGTGTTGATACCCAGTTTTAGTCTCAAAAAGATATCCGGGTGAAGATTCGCCTGCGCGCAATGAGAGCTGATGCGGGGGGTTGCGTAAGGGCGATGTGGTCTGTGAGGGTCGGTATAAAACTCCTCGAATCTCTTGAACGCGAACTCGATGGCCGGCTCCAGCGTGCCCTGCCAGCCGACCACGACATAGTCCCGGGATAGATGGATGGCTAGACCGGGAACGGCCCCGACGCATTCCTGAAGGCCTTCGCTTTCTGATTCGCGGAAAGCAAAGCATAGTGCGTACTTGGTTTTTGTTCTATCTGGCCGTCCTTGGGCGTCGAGGAAATACTTGGCCACAAAGCGCTGCTCGTCGCGGCGGGCCTCGTCGGGAGGACTATCGCCGATTTGGGCAAAGAGCTGATCTTCGAGACGTGTAAACGCTTCGTCGTACTCGTCCTGAAGGCGGTTTCGAATAGCCGCGTAGGCGGGTTTGAGATCGGTGCACTGTCTCCCAGTTAGTAGGGGCCCATCCGAATAGTTTGAGTATCCCGAAAAAAAAAGAGAGAAAAAAAGAGAGAAAAAAAAGGAGAGAGAAAAAGAAGTAGCGCATTGTGGATGCTTAACGTACCATCCCCCTCTTCCAAGCTTGCATGAGCACATCACTGAGTCCAAAAACTCCATCCCACGCACTCTTATCGTAACGAATGCCATACAAATCCAGCTGCGTGAAAAACCACTTTTCCGTCTGGCCGCAGAGATACGAGCCATGGCGTCCACAGAAGTGATCCTCGAGATATTGAGGTGTGGCCCAAACGATGTCGTCCATTCTAAACTCCTCTTGACACCAGCCTTCCGAATCGCATACAGCGCCATAGCTGAATGGCGGATGGCGAATCGGGTCGGGTAGCCTGGCGTGGCCATCGTCCGTATACCAACGGCACTGTCGTTCCGGGAGAGACATTTTTGCGAGCGAGCTTGGGGAATAGAATCAGAGATAGACTAGATTCTGGTATCGCCGATGAGATTATGGGTTAGTGGCTGGCATAGACTCGATGTCCAGATTCTTAAACGTGCAGCACGCTTTCTTGGTTCAAGTTTGCGGCAAGTTGGAAGTTAGTTGTAAGGAAGAAGAAGAAATAGTTCATCATTTTTCTGCTAGGCTCCGTCGTGTTTGTACGGGCCCTTTTTTATACGGTTGAGATTTAGAGTTTCTCCAAAAAGCCCACCTAGGTCACCTAGGTGGCGTTCGATCGCACGTGGGGAGGTTTTGATCTGATTGCTGCACCTTACCCATTACGATCACGATCAACGCTAGTCATGACGACTTACAAGTTTTCCCCCTCTAGATACAGCATCACTTCCACCCCTGGGTTGGGTACCTACCTTAGGTACGTATGTATTTACCTTTCGAGAAGATACTCTGTGTCCTCGTCTCTCGTCTCCCGATAAAGCGTGCCGTGCCTGTCGCTTTTTTTTTTTTTTTTTTTCGGGGGGTGGGGCATCATTTTACTCGGGATATAAGTGCAGTCTCCTCCCCACCTGGCCCGGACTGGTAATTTTCCAGATGTCTAAACATGGCGCGGCGTTAGCTGCGCTGCACTGCAGTTAGTGTAATGACGACTCTGGGGGGGCCAGACGCCTGCACTTGGTTGGATAAATCTCCCAACCACGCCGACACTAGAATGAGCCCCTATGTTTACTCTAACTTGGTTCTGGTTCCTCTAAAGCCATAGCTGCCTAGGTAGTAAACTGCGGTGAGAAACAAGACGCAGCTTGGAATACAGCACAGGCAGATGAATCAAGTTCGATAAAAGCTTTCCGTCAGTAGTGATCTCTGATAGAAAATAAGGCTTTTTTTTCTCGGGGAATTTCAGCCGCGGACGCCTTGACACATTGGCTGACGACTTGGCTACTTTAAGGTAGGCTACCTACCTTGGATGGTTAAGTGCAGCTGCTGTGCAATATTTGATAGAATTTGTTCAACTTCAACTGTAGTTATTCTATTTGCTGCCGACCGTGTCCATGTCAGACACCATAATCTCCTTCCCAAGGTCTAAGGTCTAGTCTTTTGTCGCCAAAGCGTCCCCATCTGGCACCGGCTCCACGTGAAGTTGCATCGTTGTCCCCACCGCCGCAAACGCACCCATAGTCAGGGCGTTGAGTACAGCTGGCATGGGCGAGGCACAATCTCCTGCGGCAAAAACGCCCGTGACACTCGTCTCGTTGAAGGGCGGAGCCACTTTGATGAGCCCCGTTTCCGTAAGCTCGAGACCTAACTGGGCTGCAAAAGGGCCGTTGAGTTGAGTTTGGGGTTTATATGCCTTTTCTCCATGATCAGCAAAGCACAATCCGACATCATCATGGGGAAGGGAAAAAAGAGGCAAGGGAAAAGGAGTAAGAAAAAAAAGGAGGAAAAATAAGTACCAAAAACCCCTCTGTCACCGTTGTGCCATCTTCTAAATGGACCACCACCCCTGACCCACTCTCTGCCCTCTCCAACCTGACAACCCGCCGCCGCTCAACCTTGATGTTGCCATCTCCAGTAACAGCAACAGCAGCCTCAATCTCCTCACTCAAATCTACCGACCCATCTGTGTAAACCGTTACATTATCACTTAACCGCTTCGCCATGCGCGCCATGTGCATCGCCATTTTGGCGTTGGCGAGATCCTTAATAGCGAGGACACCGGCGGAGGGTGCACCGCGATCTTCATACCCGTCGCAGAAGAGGCAGTGGTATCTGTTCACGTCAGTCAGCATCAACCAGTCAGTCGGTATCAACATAGCCAAAAAGCATAGCTTATTCCTGTGAGTCTAGTGGAAGGAGAGAAGGAGGAGAAAGGAGGAAAACGCACATGCCACGAGCCCAGACGTCATCAAATCCGCGAATGGGGGGGAACACATCCCGCACCCCCGTCGCCAGGATGATTTTCCGACCATTCCACACTCGTCCTCTGGAATCAAAAGCTTGGAAAAGACCAGCGGTAGTGCGTTGGAGACATGTAATTTCCGTGTTCTCAAAAGTCACGGTTTCGTACCGAGCGTCTAAGTCAGCGCGGGCTTTTGCTCGAAAATCTTGCGGGTCGCAATGATCCCACGTCGGAACGTTGTGCATATGCTTGGTTCGCGCGTTGCGGTATTTCCCAGAGTCAAAGACAACGGCAGTCCAGAGTTGGCGGGCAAGAGCGGTGGCGGCAGCGAGGCCGGCTGGACCGCCGCCGAGGATAAAGACGTCGTGAACTGATAGTTTCATGATGAGTTGAATGGATCCGTCTATTTAAGAGAGTAGGAATGAAATATACTATCGAGAGTAAACTCCCGCTGAGTGTTGACGTTGTTCATACGCAGTTATATACACCACTGTGCGGCTCGGAGACATGCCATTAAACCCCGGAAACATTTGGCAGGGTGATCACCATGGTGACTTTGAGTCAACCAGTGCAACAAAAGTCGCCGAAGCGCAAAACCAAAAGAAAAAGCAGATACGTCTAGAAAAGACCAATCGCATGTTTTGGTGCATCGGACACTTTAAACAGTCAAGTGCAAAATTCAGATAAGGAGTAGAAGGCGCAGTATCGCTGCGTTTATCGCGGGGGCTCCCATCCGCCCCCAACGCCAAACCCACATCCCATCTCGAAAGGAGGGGCAAAAAGATACCGACGTGGGCCTGATTCGAACAGACGCTCCCGAAGGAACAAGATTTCGAGTCTTGCGCATTAGACCACTCTGCCACCACGCCTTGTGGGTTGTGTTGCTACTCCTCGGCTACATTGCGGCAGATACGGCCGGGCATTTACAGCCAACGGCCCTCGACTTATTGTGGGTCTGCTCTATCATTTTTTCCACGCAAAGTCTGCGTCTATCGAAGCACGAGTCAGTATGAACTGCCCCTGAAGAATTCACAAAAATACTGAACGAACCTGGGTGGATTTTGGGTTCTGGAATGTGCTCCCGTAATTCCTTCTTTTTGCGCCAGTCAGTGCCCGGAAACTGCTCGTCTCGGGCATCCATCATTTTGTCCAGCTCAGGTATCTGATCAGCTGCCGTGATGCTCGTCATGAGCTGCGGCTCACCAAGCGGCAGTTTGTGTCCCTTGTCAACCTGCCAAAGGTGGTAGACCTTGCCGTAAAGTCGTATGACTTGTTCCATCTCTGTTGTCTCTGCTTGCTCCCATGCTGCCTGTGGGACCAAGGCAGATGGCTGGGGCATCACCAACATGCCTGACTTGACCTCAAACACATGGCTGTGCCACAGGCGACGTTCTTCTTGGTCTAGCGTTGCGTATAAAGCTGGCGATATCATGTACTCGACGCCAATGAGGCGAGCGCCGGGCTCGGGACTATCGTACAGCAGGCATTGTCGCACATCCTCGGTCAAATGGCCGCAGTAATGATTGGTCTCAACGATGCGTTTCGGCTCGGATGCATAGACGTGGAAAGCATTGAGGTGCGCGCAGATGCTTTTTACGGGCGCAAAGTCCTGTCGCAGAGAGTGAGTATGGCAGTTGGGGTTTTGGGGGGCATCTAGACCTGTGTCAGGGCCGCGCCGGTCTCGAGAATCGCGGATTTGGTGCTGCGGGGGTCGCCGGCCACCTTATTCTCGGCCGACTTATCCTTTTTCGAGGTTGCTGCATTCATTTTCAGTGATAAGATCTGGGGAATTGCAAGACTCCATGCTGTCTGAGTCGGCCTGCGATTTTCGAGCTGTTGTTCTTGGATGTGAGCCAGAGAGAAAAATAGTGACGTCACACTGATGCTTACAAGGGGCGCCGAGAGTGAACAGTCCAGCGGTTCTGCTGCACTCCCTCCAGCGGGCCCTCCGGTTTCATCAGACGCCAGTGTGCACCCACACCACCCACACAATCTCATCCCTCGCCATTCAGCCCTGGCGGCTCGATAATATCCGGAGGTCGCTAAGCGCAAGCATCGAAACACATGGGATGGACTCTCAGTGTCCCAGGTTCGTGGGCGAACCAATTCCCGGCAGAGGAAGAAATCGGCAACCTCCGAGGTGCCCGGCAGCAAATTCAGGTCGCAACCCGACAGCTCCCTGTTGTGGCCCTCACATTTCTAGTGGCTCCAGTGTGTTGGTGGATCAACTCCTATCCTGAAATCCTGAACACGACAGCTCGCATTTCGATTGCAGTGGTCTGCCACCCTTCAGTGTGGTCGCCGCCCTACGCTGCGAGGCTTCGAACTGCGACAGTCCAAGCCCACACAAAAGATCCAGACGTCGTGCAAGTAACGATTCGAAACATGGATCGCTTGGCGGAACACGACAAGCCTTTGGATAGGCGCGGCATCAGCGGGATCAATGGTGATGGGTAAGGATTGGCGGAGGGAATTTGCCGACCGGGGTTGGTGCATCCCGCTAAACTCGATTGACAATTGGGCGATGCGGTTGGACCAGCCTCGTCCAGTCCTACCCACGGAGCCACGATGAGGCTCTCCGACCTTCGCAGGCCGGACCCTTTTCCGCCCAAAGCATCGTCGAGAGCGCCTCATAATTTCCCTGCATCCTCATCTGGTCATTTCTTTCTCGGGTGCTCTTCGTCATGTTATAGATTTTCGGCTTATTTACGAATCCACGACTCGTTTCGTCTCGCTTTCCATGTTTCCTCCGTCGTCCCGGTGTCTCTGAACTTCTTCGTGTTCCCCGAAGTCGACCGCACAATTCTGCTCCGTCACGAACTAAACGACCCTCCTCTCCGACCGACCCACAAGATATGAGTAGCAATGGCACGGACAGCGGCGGCGGCGGTGGCGGGGGTAACAATGACACGGTGAACTACGTTGCCCTGGTGGTATCTCTGGTAGCTTTGGTGGGCACAGTTGCCCAGGTGCTTCAGCAGTACTATGCCTCGGCCGCAGGATTCTCCAATTGTCACGAGTCCGTGGTAGGTCTCTGGAGTACGACAGCCGAACGAATATTTCGACCGACCGAACTCCGTTTTGAGGTCCGATTCCAAGCACCCGTCATCTTCGTCTGTCCCCCGACCAACAAGGCCGGTCCCGTTAAAGGGGCCCCCATTGACTTTGTTGATGGGACACCAGAGAGCTATGACCGCACGAAAACGCTGCCCCCGGGCGAGGAGGAAAAAAAAAAAAG
>Ga0247763_1001074_pt1 | contig 16212 bp, 13 predicted proteins | sample UWRJL141409B4_FD_179926 | JGI IMG/M metagenome (GOLD analysis project Ga0247763, IMG submission 179926) | Plant litter microbial communities from Arlington Agricultural Research Station in Wisconsin, United States - UWRJ-L141-409B-4 | ecosystem: Environmental > Terrestrial > Plant litter >...
TTTTCAGCCTCGTAGTATATCTAACTCCCTCCACAGACCCCTCTACTTCCAAGGCGTTCTCCTCACCTCGGCTACCACCTCAGGGCTACGCCTCGTAACCGCCTCAGCCGTGACCGCTACTGCCGGCACCTGCACAGGCTTTCTGATCACATATACGCGCCGCCTGAAATGGCCCCTCATGATGGGAACCACCCTCATCTTCCTCGGCTTCGTCAGTCTCTCATGCATGCAGCGTGGGTGGCCCACCGCCTTGTACCTTCTCTGTCTTGCCATCCCGTCCACTGGTCAAGGCTTCCAATTCCCAGGAACTTTCATGGCTATTCTATCCGTGGCCGATCAGCGCGCCCAGGCCGTTGTGACGAGCACCCTGATTCTCTGGCGGAGTCTGGGCTTCGTGCTGGGCATCGCAGGTAGCTCACTTATTGTGCAGAATGCCCTGTGGCGCTATCTGGAGATGAATGTGTCTGGGCCTGAGAAACAGCAGGTTATTGCGCGAGTGCGGCAATCGGTCGAGGCGATTCGGGAGTTAGACCCCGTGTATCAAGAGCAGGTGATACAGAGCTACGAGGCAGCTATACGGTTGACATTCATGTGTTGCTCTGTGGTGGCGGCATTCAGCGTGTTGTTGGCGGTTCCAATGAAATTGCCGAGGCTGGGTGCGAGGAAGTAAACAAATCCGGGAAAATACACGCGGGAAAATAGGGGGGTGCGCCCCTGACATATTGCCATGCCTTGATGATACACGAAATGAAGCTAGGATACGGAAACTTGCATATAATGATAACAACCATTGGCATGCTCTCACCCACAAACAAAAATGCCCATTGATGCTTTCCCTCTATTGGCCCGCGCCACCGGGGCTGCAACTGGACCGTACAAGATCACAGATAACTGATACAATTCAAGCCAACACAACATCAATGGTACCCATTTGCCCTCCCATTGACCGCCGTCAGTTCATCCAACTCCTGCTTCGTCCGCCTGTATAACTCCTGTGCTTCCCGTTCCCTGGTACTGACGAAGCTAACTTCTGTACGCAGCGCAGCCAATCGCTGCTGGATCGCCGCCTCCTCGGAGGCGCGCAAGATAGTGAACCCATTCAGGGCGTTGCGCGCCCTCTCCAGCGCCTCGTGCGCCTCGCAGACCTTCTTGCGCAGCATCTCGGCGCGCTGGCTGTACCCGCCGAGGTGCAGTTTCAGCTTCTTCTCGAGCTTATTGCCCTTTTCGGCCGATTCCATAAGTGAATCTATAGTCTCCTATTTCAAGAAATATTTGTTAGTCGTTACTGGTGTAGCTCATGAGTAGGTAAACGAACCTCTAGTGCCATCTGCATGGTGGCCACCTGGTCCTCCTCGTCGTCTTCAGTATAATAGCCGAGACCTAGTAAAAGTGAGTTGCTTTTACTCTTGTCCCAGAGGGCCTGCACGGCATCGGGCTTAGGCTGGTCCTTGGTTTCCATCAAGACCTGTAGACGCGCTTCCATCAAGGCTGAGTCGTCTATCTGTGGTAATTCAGCCGGCGTGATTTTTGGTGCAGCCCCAGGTAGAGGATATTTTGTCGCATCGTGCGCCATTAGCAGCGCTGTCTCCCGTGCGATAGCCGATTTGGCAGGATCCTCTATCTGCGAGGAGGCCTGTAATAGAGCCTTGTAATCCACCAATACAGGCCGTGGGAGATCACGCTGCATGACTTGTGTCCTTCGTCTGCGTTCAAGCAGTTCACGGGCTTCGCGCAGCTCGCGCTCCCGGCGATCCCGCTCGGCAGCATCCTCTACAAGTTCCTCGGTTTTTTTTGGTTCTTGCTGATCCTCTGGAAGCTCAATCTCAAACTCTAGATCTTGTGGCTTCGGTAAGGAGGCTAAGCCTTGTTTGAGCTGATGCCGGATGGAGAGTTCGCGCATCCTGACGTCGTTGAGGGCCCCATCTACCGCAGACATCTCGCCATCGCCACTATTGAGAGCAAAGCTGTCTCGGGGTGTACGAAGTGGTGTTTGCCCAACACGCAGAGGAGTGGGCCCAACACCATTGGCGCCAGTCCGGAGTGGTGTTGCTAGAGGGTTAGGAGTGGCGACCACTTGCCGCCGTGGGACAACAGATTCAAACCCTGTAGACCCTGCCCCTTCGTGAAGTGGTGTGTTCTCGCCGCCGAGAAGAGATGACTGTGTTTGTGTAAGGGCCCTGATGTTGCGGATCTCATTGGCAATGTGATCTTCTTGCGCCGGTGCTCGGGGAGTCCGTATGGGGGCACTAGTATTGAGGGTCGAGTAGTCGCTGATGAGGCCACGGGTGGCATCGTTGTCACTCTCTCGGGCCAACTCATTCGCCCTTTCTCCGAGCTTCCCCATCTTGACAATCTCTTCCAACTCTCCCTCACTGACCTGGGGCGCAGGAAGCACCAGTGCTCTTCTTTTGCTACTCTGCTCAGCCTCACGAATCTTTTGCATCTGGCCGGCTTTGAGAGCGGCCTGAACTGATGCTGACGGGCCATCCTTGTCCCCCTTCCGCCTCTTGCGATCCGCATCTTCATCTCCCTCCCCCTTTCGTTTCCCACCCACCTGGGCTTTCTTGGGGTCAAAGTGGGTACGTTGGAACTCGTTGCGCTCGATCTCGTCGGTGGTGTCGTAGAATCCAGGGACTACTTTCTTTTCGAATGGGATGTCGGCATTGTAGTCCATCTGGCCCTTCTTGCGCGTCGTGACCTTAATGTTGATTCCCGCTGTCTTCAGCTCACGTCGCTTCTGTAAGGCTGCTAATCGTCGAGACTCCTCCTGTTGTCGCTCCCGAGCTTTCCGCTTTGCCTTCTTTCCTTGGGTATTTGCTAGGCGCGCGCGCGCCTCACTCAGCATTTCCTTCTCATCTTCGTCGAGGTCGATGGTATCGGGACGGGCTGGTTTCGTCTCGGGGTCGGGATCGACTTCACCGGGCCGTAGGCGACGGACATCGTCAGCGGTTGGTGCTCTCGACTCACCACCGTCGGGACCCGTCAGACCCAAGCCTGATGCCTCATGTTGTTCGGCCTCATCGAGGAGTTTCTGGTAGCGCTCGAGACATTGATTCGCGGTTCGGCCGACGATTGGGGCGATGGTTCGCCATTGTGTGGGCATCAACTTGGCCAGATGTAGCAACTTCTCATCCTCCTCCTTACTCCATTCGATCTTTTTGATGCTGGGGTCCAGCCACTCGTTCCATCGCGCTTTGCATTGCTTTGGCGTTTTCCGAGCGAGCAGCGACGAAACGCGCGCCCACTGGTTGAGTCCATATTTACTCACTGAGGCCTTTAGAATTTCATCCTCAATGTTGGTCCATACGCCTCCCTTGACGACAGGCATCTTGTCGGTCGCCCGCAGTGATGCCGGCCTTTCGCGAAGAAAGTTAGGTTGAAGGTTTGCGTGGATGGTTCGTTGAAAAAAAGCACGGGCATGCTCTGAACTTAGACTGCTGCAGTGGGGCTGTTTTAAGCACGCTCGCTGACTGATTGGTCAGAGCTTAAACAGCGGCCTGGTCGACTCAACCCCTGTCAACTGCGTCAGAACTCTGACGAGCGCGTCATGAGCAAACAATTGTCCTCACCACTTTACACAGGATGCCAAGAAACAATACTTTATATTCTCGAGGCGTCAAGTGATTAACCTCTCCCCAGTGCTTAAATTCAACCCCAATCGACACTGCCACGGTCAACAAACGTCCTCGCGCCGCTTCTCTGAGTGAAGTTTCTTTGCGCCAACGCCGAGAGCCGGCTGCACCACCAGCACTGACGCCAAGATCGTCAACAATGCCAGAGATACATCCTCCTCAGAGGGAGCAGGCCCCTTCTGGGGCTGCGATTCCCCCGTCGATCCCCCAAAAGCGTGCTGTCGACGACGACCACAACCCTCTTGTTTCTTCACTTCTCAATCCGGACACCAAGCCAGTTCAGAGGGTTCAACTTCAAGCACCTGACGAGGCTCAGACCACAGTCTCTCGCGAGAAGAGAGCCAAGAAAGATTCGTTGAAGAAGCGTGAGTCTAAAGGCGCCGCTCCAGGTCTATCCGAAAGTTCCAGAGCAACCCCGGATCCCAAAGCACAACGAGAAATTCCACCGGAAGAGATGGCACCCCTTCGATATAAGTTGGCACCGCCCAAGCCATCCGACTTTGAACAAGCCCGCGGCCCGGTATTTACAAGTCATAATGAGGTCCAAGATCCCGAGGGCAAGACGATTGCATTCCTCGAGACCTCGGAGCAGTAAGGACAACCATGCGACACGCCACATTGGATTGAAGCTAATTTTGAACCAGTGTCTATAACAAGAAGAATTTCCACTACACACATTGTATCGCCGATCCGGCATTCACTTCGACCTTTTACTACCGGCAAACGGAGCCCGAACCATTTGGTGCTCACCTAAGCTTTGAGGATTCTGCGGCCCATATATATTTCGACCAATCCGGCCGCCATGCTACCACGGAGAAAGGCTTTAGAATGGCACGCACCAACGTCGCCGTTCGCGAGGGCTGTTGGTATTGGGAATGCAAAGTCACGAGAGGAATTCTCAGTAGTAAAGGCGAGGGCGATCCTGAATCGCATGGCCACGTGCGCATCGGTTGGGCCCGTCGCGAGGCGTCACTCGATGCCCCTGTGGGGTTCGATGCCTACAGTTACGGCATCAGGGATGTTGCAGGGCAAAAAGTACACATGTCCCGCCCCAAAGACTTCTTCCCTCCGGGCGAGTCTATATGCGAAGGCGACGTGATCGGCATGGAGATCCGGCTTCCCTCTCTTCGTCTTCATCGCAAGGTCGTCCAGGGACAGTACAATCCCGCCGTCGACCTCGCCGACGAAGCAGTAGCCGAGTCCGGGCCTGATGCGCACAACATTGTGCGCGATCGCATTCCCATCCGCTTCAAGCAACACATCTATTTTGAAAAGATCGACTACCACACCACCAAGGAACTTGAGGACTTGATGAATCCGTCACCAATGACATCGTCGGGCCCTGTCGGGTCCTCGCAGACGCCGAATCCCAACCACCCCTTGCCTCCATTGAGAACACTCCCCAACTCCTACATTCGAGTGTACAAAAACGGCAAACAAATGGGGGACGCTTGGACCGACTTGTTCTCCTTCCTCCCGCCGGCTTCCCGCATGGTGCAGCAGCCTGCGGGGCGCGACAAGCTGGATGACGGCACCCTTGGGTACTATCCCGCTATAAGTGTCTTCCGGGGCGGCGCAGTCGAGGTGAACTTTGGTCCAGATTTCTGGTTCCCGCCACTCGACGCCCCTGCTGCACAAGACGACGTTTTGATGACCGACGCCAGCGCAGCGACCCAGGGTGCGGAGGCCCATAGACTGGAACCAGCGAAATCCTCACCGGGCAAAACGGAGCAGAAGCCGCGCCCGGTCAGCGATCGTTACAGCGAGCAGATTGTTGAAGACATCATCTACGACATCATCGACGAGGTCGGTTTCTGGATGGAGGATAGCCGCAAGGTCACGGGCCGCTCTGGCAAAGACGGGAAGGTGGTCGAGGCGCCTGGCATGGTACCTGGTGGCAGGGAGGAGATCAAGGAGCTCGTCCAGGATGATTAAAAAAGGCGAGGGGAACACAGAGAAAGGAATGATACCCATAATGAACTATTGCATATCACATAGCTAGTTGGTGTAAGAAATATTATTGTAACGGAGAGGGCGCAATAGAGTTCTATAGCGGCATGCAATCGATGACAGCTTACAAGATTAAAGAGTTGCACATTCAACAAGGCTATGAGACAGTGTCAGGGATAAAGAGCAAGGCATTATTCATTCCCTTAGTAACCAACCACAATTGACCATACCAGCGATAAAGGGGTATCGTCCAGAATACTCGATCGAACGCCGCATATCAGCATATCCACCGTCAGACCCTCACTTGCTCACCGCGGGTTCCACCACCACCGGAGTCGCCGCACCCCCCGCTGGGGCAGGCGCTGGCGCAGGCAGTACTGGATCATCAGGGAGCTCCTCAATCCTGTCGTCCGCCTCTTGCCTCTCCTTCTCCTCCTTTTCGAGGCGCACCTCGCGACCCCGCTTATGACAATACCAGAGCACAAACAACAGCAAGAACAGGGCCAAGCTCCAGATGACATTGGTGCCCATAAACGCCGGCCACCTCACCTTGAGCGCGTTCATGATGCCCTTGAGCATACTTACCACCGCTCCAGGCTTGGTGACCAGCTCCTTGAGGTTCTTAGGCACAAGCAGCCTTTTTGCCGCGCCCTTGACGCCGCCCTTGGCTGTGGCCTCCTCCGCGCTCACACCCTGCGCTTCAGCTGCCACCGCCAGCAGCTCGGGGGCTAGCGTTGACGATAGCTTTTCCGGCAGCTGCGTCACCAATTTCTTTAGCGAGCTAGGGAGCTTCTCGTAGTTTTTGGCAAGGGTGTTATCTGGATCCTCCAGCAGGCTGGTGAGGTCGTCGACGGCGGTGGGCACACCATTGACGAGGTCTTTCAAAATGATTGTAAACTTGCGAACTAGCTCTGCTGACTCATCTGATAACGAGAACACCTTGTTATTGCGTGCAGAAAGGTTGAGATCCTCGAGCACACGCGCGAGGTCGTTCTTCTCACGATCGGCTTCAGGGGTCGGCACCGCGAGCTTGTCATCTTTGGGGGGCGTGAGGCCCGTATCGTCGGGCTTCTTGCCCTTAGTGCTCTTGTTTCTGCGGAGAAGAAGTGAGAGGCGGTTGTGTTTCTTTTCCTTCTCCTTTTCCTTGGTCTTGGCAGCGTCGCTGTTGGCGGCTGGTGAATCGCGCACAAAAGACTCGCTGTCGCTGTCCCATGTCAGGTCGGGGGTTTTGACGCGTGGAGGCAGCTCGGGCTTGAGACCCTCATCGTCAGCGGCGGCGGTCGCGACGGCGATGGCTTTGGCGTCATCATGGTGCAGGGAGAAAGCGGCCGTTAAACGCTCGAGGAAGGCTGCGTCATCGTCCTCCAGAAGGGGTGCGGCTGCCCCTGGGACCGGCTCAGACTTGGTTGCAACATCGCCAGAGGGTGATGACGTGGTGGCCTCTGCGCTTAGGGGCTTTTTGGCCTGGTCAATGACCTTCTCTTCAGTTTTGGCGTCCTTTTCGGCCTTATTTTTCTTGTATTTCTTATATGCGAAATACTCGAGCATGGCGAAGACCAGCGGTGTTTCTTGGAAAGAAGAGGCAGCGGACTGTCTCCAGCACTTGTTATCAGCGTGTAGATAGTGTGGACCGTGTGTGGAAAATGGTTGTTGAGGAGGTCGGTTTGCTCGACCCACTCGGTCGCCCCGGCGCACGGGCCTTGTATTCACTTGCGGCTACACTTCTTTGTCTTTGACGTCATGTGTAACGATCATGCCGGTGCCTTGAGTCCCGCCTTCCCCCATTCACACAATGCTCCCTTTGTTGGATGGATCTCGCCAGCCGTCTCCCAGCCAATAAGGCCAACAATCCAGCCGTTGCTGACGAAGTCGTTGTGCTCAAATTCAAGTCGGGGTCGTTGTTTGTGTCTGAGAAGAGGATATCTCTTTCAACGGGGTCGATACAGCTGTTGGTGCGCAAGTTTGGATCTGGTACGGCGTGAGAACGGACTTGGCGTTCATAGTGTGCTTTACTTCGTGCACTCGTCCTAGCATCTTGCGGGCTTGCTGCTTAATGCCTCCATTTAGCCTTGCGATAGATACGACCTCTTGGATTGACACTTGGCGACCGTTGTTCTCCTTATGTATACTTCGTCAGCGATATTCGTACTAATGTAAAGAGAAACACAGCAAACACCCTGCCGGAAAAGTAGACATCTGGGCTCTAACGTCCTTGAAGCTACTCTTCACAATAGACATAGCCTGAGACTCGTTTGATTGGCACTAGAATATGAATAGCCAATCTCGATATGCAGGCTGTTTCCCGAATTGTGCAGATGGCTCGACTTGACAATAATGCTGCAAGGGCAAAACACGCCGCGACAGCCCTCTCCAGCCGGGTAGATCCCGACGGTTTTATCAAAAAGACCGAGAATTGATTCCCACCATCGCGGAGAGGCTGTCCACTAGGAGTTGATATATTAGGTATCGACGTGAAAGTCGTCCTCGCTAGGTAAGTCCCAGCCGTAGAAGGGCACATTTGCATACCGGTCGGCAAGAGGGGACGTTATTCGAGCTCCTTGGTATGTATTCATCATGGAACCGAAACAAAGAAAGAAAGAATGATTGGACGAGCGGCTGGGCAGTTCTGAAAGATAATGAGAAATAATATCTGTTGAGGTGAACATTCAGCATTCCCAGAGCGAATGCACCAGCTACCCCTATCCTAATCAGGACTCTTACTTACAGTTCAGCCCCTTAAAAACTGTTCAACCTCACTTGCCAGGGCTTGGTGCGCTCAAACTTCACCGTTTTTTCACCACAGAGCAAAGAATTTAACAAAGATTTGCCACTAGTCGGCTAAGGGTAGGTATTCTTTCTGTTAACCATTTTCAATTGTCTGATCTGAAACTATTTTTTTGTTACAAAACGCTGGGCTTTGGGGTCTGCACAGTGGATCCCTTCCCGAAGACACGAGCTAAGAATCGTTCTTGGGGTTGTACTGCACACTCTATGGTATAATTCCCGATCCGCGATCATGACGGTTTCTCCCTGGGTATCATGCTTTCGTTATCCGCCATGGATAGTTCTTGTTATCGTGCGTCAAGCTCCCTCAGTTGGTCTCATCCTCGTTTGTTTCCTCAACCGTGCTACGTTTCGCGTTGCCCCTTCGTCCCCTGCCATTTTGGAAACCTGGCCTCGTAGTGACAGCACGCTCGCCCACGAAATGGCTCCTATCCCAAGGTCTGCTACACTTGGGGCATTTCTTTTCCCGTCGAGTACGCCAGTAGCCCTCCTCGCAGATGTCGTGGAGACGTGCATTGCAATCACGTTCTGGACACCGTTGTCCATACGTGATAATCTCTTTGCATGCCTCGCAGAACTTGATATTCTGCCAGTCGTCCTCCGGCTCGTTGTACGTCTGAACAAGCCATTGCCACAACTCAACCAATGACCGGGGACTGAGACTGTAAAAGCCATTCCTGCTTTTCTCCAGCCACCCCTCTTCTACCAAACTCGACAGCAGTGACAGAACCTCCGAATGCTTGAGTCCTCTGTCGGCTGCCGCCGAACCCTCGCCGTTTGCTTGCGAATTGGCACCACTCTCTCGCGGTCGCTGTGGTCGTGAAACTTTAAGCGCCTGTGCCTCATCAATCGCCATGACTTCTAAGCGTGGCGTGTTGTGTTCCGCGAATATAGCATCCAGGAGGCGCTTAATATAGGCCAGCTCCTCTGCACTGCGTGTCGTGGCTAATTGGGTTGACGGGTCGCTGTGTGCGTTGATAAACACCCACATTCGCTCGCCGTGGACTTCGTGTCGAGCCACGCGGATATCATAGTCGAGACCCTCGACAGCCTCACGGGCTACCTTGATGTGCTGGGTGAAGTCCTCCATAGTGATTGACAACGGATCGATCGGTTCTTCGGCGCCGACTGCAGCAGTCATGATCCCGGCCAGTATAGTCCGCCCTTCGACGAAAGTAATGGCGCCCCGAGCCATGAACGCTTGGAGGAAGGCACGGTTGGTATCGTCGTACCCATCGGGGGCTCTCCATCCACTGTCAGCCATCGTAGCGTGGGCGGCGTAGGATCGTGGATTCAGGTCGGTCGACGAGAGGCGAGAATTCCTGGCAAATGAAGGATTCACTGCTTCCGCCGTAGACTCGTAAATTCAATTGCATGTTATTCGTGTTAGCGTTTGTGAACGCCGCGTTTCTGCGATTGGCTGCAGCAAGACAGTGCGTGCGCTTCTGCTGATCGCGTGGGTGGCTGGGCTGCGGTGCGGCCAAAATTGTGACCGTCTTTGCGGGGGCGGACTCAAATTTACCGCACGGTGCGCCTAATGGCCTCGTGCCTGGATGCCCCGCACCCCTGCTTTCACCCCACTGAATCCAACCTCCACCTACGAGGCACTAGTGTAGCACTATGTACATGATTGGAGCGCATGCTCCATATGGAAATGCGTGGTCCTTAACAGAGGACTTACGAAGACAGCAATTGTTTTCCCCAGTGACCGATAACCTCATGTGGCATCTTACAGTCCTAAACCCTTTTAACACTGATAACAACCTTCATGTAATTGTACACTAGGTTCTTCAAACCCACGCCTCCCCTGCCCAGGACCAGTTTGCTTCGACTAAAAAACACAAGTGGAGCCAAGAATGGGCCGGTCGTTCTTAGTCCGCTTCGATGTTTCTTTGCCCCCTGATATCTGTTCCGATGTAGGTTGCTTTTGCCCCAGGCGCCGCCATCAACATCTGCCCTGGTGGGCAGCCATCATTGGACATCCGTCGTGTAGTATCGTATGCCACACTACACACAGGCTAAAGAGGTAGTGTACAATCCAACCCCTGAAAGATTGTTAGCGTGAGACTTGGTGAGTATCCAGCAGGGGGCTTGTGCAATACATAAACAGCTGGGAAGCTATTTTGCGAGGGGTCAAGCCAGAATATTTAGGCCTTGACTCTAACATTCGGGGCCTTGAAATTCACTCCTTAGGGCCTCAAGTTTCCATGACCCCTCAAAAATAGAAAGAATGCCGGGGGGAGGCTGGCCCGGAAGCTGCAGCCAAGCCGTGAAGTACCGCGCGAACAATCTTTCAGGGGTTGGACTGTAGACACCGGAGGACGAGTGGTTGAGAACTTGACCTAGGTCAGGCCTCCACTGGCCTATGGTCGAGCTGGCGCTATCAAGCCGGAGAACAAGCCTTCCAATTTGCTTTTTTCACACGTGCGTGTAATGGATCCCACCCAACAACCGATGATCCGAGGATCCTTGACGACGGACGGCCTGGCAACCTGGCAAAACCTGGCAAAACCTGGCCTGCCGCAACCTGCCGCACTTCCTGCCCGGGCTCAGGTGTTGCGTGATCGGTATCTGCTAAGTGGCTGGGCGCTCTTCCACTCTTCAATCCCACATCTGAAGTCCGAAATTTGTTCCGTACAAGACGACATGATTGCCGAGAACAGCCGCGGGCGGCACAACCGAGGCGCTGGAGCGCAGTAGCAAAGGGTCGCATCTGTCGCCCTGCAGGTCACTGTGCAGGTCAATATGGCTCGCCGCTCCTGCATCTGCATTCGAAGTAGCGAAGGTAACAGTCGATTGCCTGCACTGCGCTGCCCCGCCGCTGCCGGGGAGATGAAGTGCAGACTCGGGTTGCATTATTGTCCGAGCAGCCTCCTTTTTCTCCACTACACCATCGCCCACGTCTTTCCTAGTTAGGATGCCAGCTCGCTTCGTCTTAGAGTCCCTTGCCTCCCTTTGTCACAGCCCAATCTACACTACACTACACTATAAACCAACTTCCAACGTCGTCGAACTACACTAGCCTGACGGTGCTCAGGCGCTTTCTGTCAGGCCGGACCAGGACCATCGCCAACCTAGCTCTGCACGTGGCTGGGAGGGAAACTAGAAGATAGCGTCTTTCGAGATGGTACGGCAGATTACCCTATTCCGGACAATCGCTTAGCCCTCAGCTTCGCTTGTTGAACAAGACTGGCGAGTGTGGAGATGAGTTTGTCTAGGCAGGTTCCCGAGTGGTGTCTGGAGATCATCGATGGCCCGGGAGCGTGCCATGGTCCGGGGAGATCTGGAGACACCTCTTGGCCGCAGAATGTTCATAACCGTTACAATGCCACTACCAGCCTACCGTCTCTCCCTCTTGTTTCTGAGATCCAGCCCAACGCCCCTCTTGCTTGTGGACCTCGCGCCGACGGCTTGCAATGGCAGTCCAGATGCCGCCAGGCGCCCTCGGCGCAACCTGCGCAATAGTTGCCTGGAGCTTCTGCTGCCTTGCCATCACGCTGCTACTGCTATGGCTTGTATGGGTTCACGGCGAGCGCGTTAGCTGTAAGACGACCTCTAACCCCCCACCATCGCTCATGTCGACTGACCATGCAGATGTCGCCTTGCTGGCCGGTACCATGTCTCTGAGTTGTCTGGCATCAATCGTCCAGCAAACACACACGATTGTGAGGTGGAATGACATCAAAACCGAGCAATGGCAGAACGTCATGAACAATGTGGGCAATCCCGAGCTCAATATTACCGGCGCATCGACGGGCCTTGACTTGGTTGTCTTCTACATTCAATACTACACTTACAATGTCGAGTCCCTCCTGGTTTTGTTCTGGTATGCGTTCTTTGGGGTTTGCTTGGCTCAACAATACGCTGACTGCGCAGGTCGCTCGAGCTCGCCTTCTCCGTGTTCCAGCTCAGGAGTACAATTGGATCCCGCTATCACCTCGCCATAGTGGGCAAGGCTACGGCTATCTTACTTCCCGCGATCCAGCAGATTCTGCTCCGGACGACGGCCGTTAAACACACCACGACCGGCTACATGTTCCTGTCTAGCTTTCTCAGTAGGTCAACCCTACCCACGATCCCCCGCCGTTGGCCAAGCTGATCAAATACAGTGCTTGCCAGTTTCGCTATAGGATGTCTCGTCCTCCTTGCCATCTTAGTCAAATACGTCCGCGCCAGGATATCTTTGGTGTCATGGAACTTCCAGTACGGCCAACGGTCAACAGGGACGGGGACAAACAGCACCAGCGCACTACGGTCTGGAACAACCGGCGGTGTGCCGAGACGGCCGCGTATGAAAGCCATCTATGACCGATGGCTTCTCGTCCGCTTTACCCTTGCTTTCTTTGCTCTCGGGTACGTTCCCTTTCGCTGTCTGTATTCTCCAGTGCCATCAGCTCACATCGTCCCAGGGTCTTCCAGCTGGTCGTCATCAACTTTCAGCTACGCGCAGCCGGCACAAACTCTCCGGAAAATATCCCCCTAGTCCCCGACCTCAGCACCGAGCGCGCCATCTCCGACTTCATCCTCTTTCTGCCCGGCGTCTGTGCAGGGCCTCTCACGTTTATTGTCTTTGGGACTACCCGCACGTTCCGCGAGTACATGTTGCGGGTCTTCCTCCCCAAATCCTGGCACGCGAAGCTCAAGGCACGACGAGAGCGTCGCAAGAAGCCCTCGACAGTCGGCACCCCGGGGAGCGGCATACCACGATATCCCAGGCCCAGCAACCAAAACATTGATGTGGAAGCAGGGAACGGAAACATCAATGGGCACGGCTCGTACGGTGGTGCGGTCCGCATGCAGGACTTTGCCAGGGACCATAGCAGCGAGGAGTGGACGCGCAGTGCGGGGAGAAAGGAGGATGACGACGAACTCCCCATTATGAAGCCATTGCCCGATATACCTCGTGGTGCTGCCCTGAGGTCAAATCCTCCCTGAGGGCTCCGTTCTTCTGGGTTGTTGTGCTCGGTCGTGATTTTGCTGTATATACAGATGGCGTTGGGGGTGGGGAACCGAAGTACATGACAAAGATACCACGGGTTGTCAACCCATGTAAATAGTTGCTATTTTTATGTTTATCTGTTTATATAGCAGGGGGGTACTAAGGTAGTGGTGTCAAGGCAAGTGGGGGTTGTCACCAATGAACCACGGATACCGAAATTGGGGAAGAAGGTTAGTGCAGTCCCAAAGGTTCATGTGGGATGGTTACCCGTGGCGCTGCTCAGACAGCGGTGTTTCAGGAGAAAAAAAGAACGCCTCGCAGAATACCAGTCTATCGAGCCTAGCATCCAAGATCTAAACCCTTTTGTGTGTCAATCTTTACACTATACATAATACCATACCTACCGAGTGAAGTCTAAGTCCACTGTTGTGTTACCACAGGTCGCTAAGGAATCCGAAAAGCGTCCAGGAACCGCCTCCTCGCTCGCTATCCTCCGGTGACGCAGACACCCTCTTACCACGTCTCTTGCCAGTATATAACCCTTTTGGTATCCCGAAGAAACTCATCCCCATCCTCGGGACTCTCGACGACGCCCGAGATAACCAGTGCGTCACGTAACGCAGCTCGCACTGAAACAGGCATCCTGCCATTGTTGCCACATACACAAACAATGGGTCCCTGTAACATGACCCTCCCAATAGCTTTGGAATGTTTTCGGATTTGGTGCTGTACATAGTTCTTGCCCGCGTCGTAGTCAAATACCCCGAGGCTTGTCTCGGCCCGAGACGGTACAGACAAGCCAGCACCACCTTCGGCCGGGGGTGCAGTGTAATCTCTGTCCTCGTACGGATGCAGGTACTTGTCCTCATCGGGTTTGACTGGATCCCGTGAGAAGGCCGGAAAGACGGTGACCTTGTCATTATCCTGCCACTCTTCGCGGAAGTAGAAGTCGGCTTTTTCGTTGCGACAACCGTAGAACAAGAGGACAGACGAGGAGTTTGGGTACAGATCTCTGTCCTGGATGAGTGCTCGGATCGGAGCAATGCCAGTACCTGTCGCCACTGCAATGACCGGCCGGCGGTTTTGGCCGTCAGCACATGTGAGGTCACGCCCCTGAGGCATCCTAAACCCCACCGAAACCGCTGTTCCTACGGGAAGGTGCTTGAGATAGCGAGAGCATAACCCCTGACGTGGCTTGCGGATAATGGTCTTGTACTCGACCAGAGCAACGAGTATTTCCAGCGAAAAAACGTAATCATCATCACCTGACAAGAGACGCTCGCCGCCGTTGCAGATGCTGAACTCTCGACCTCGAATGGGAGGGAAAAGATCGAGCACCCACTTAACCGGAATCTTCACACCGGGGAAGTCGCGCAGTAGTTCGATAATGGTGCGTCGAGGGCGTGATGTGTAGTCATAAAACTCTTGCTCGTTGCCCATCATGGTCAGCTCCCGAAGCCGGTTTTGTTCCAAGGGCTCTGTGGTGAAGTTGGCCAACTTCTTAATAAACATGCGCTTTGGGATTGAGGTGATGTCCAACGAATGCGTCAGGAGATCGCGAAGTGTGACCTCTCCTTCCTTGATGACCAGCTTCTTCGGGCGCACCTCGGGAACGTGAAGGTGGGTGCCATTGGTCTTTTGTATGGGACTGAACTCAATAGGGACATCGGCGAAGTTCTCCCACCCCATCAAGTCAATCAACTCTTGCACGTCAGTAGGATAGTTCTTGGGATAGATAATCATGCAGACCCCGGCAGCTTCGTCTGGGAAAATTTTGAGAGGGCAGTTGACCGCAAAGGTAAGCCTGCGGACATCCTGCCAATGGTCCAAAGGTGTTACCCGTTCGTTCCGCTGAAGCATGGCGAAGAACGTGTTTGGGTAGGGGAGGATTTCGGGTGGCGGGAGCTCCGGAGAGTCAAACTGCTTAACAAGGAGGTACTTCTCTGGTTTGTCCTTGAGAATGTTGTCTTGGTCAAGAACGGTGGACCTGAAAGAAGGGTGATTATCAAGAGCATCACCCTGACGCGCAAGCGTGGTCGGGAAGGGGGGATTGAGGCGGTCTAAATCCAATCTTGCCTGTTCTGCGCCTGACCGAGGATTGTCGACGTGAGTCAATGCTGCGTTTAGATGTCTGGTGGCAAGAAAGCGACGCTCTTCCTCAACGGCATCGGTGTTGTGGTCAGAGGAGTTTGTGCCGCTCTTGAGGCGGATGGTGTACCTCGGAGGCAGCTGGGCATCCTCCGAGATAGGCGCCATCATATCTGGGAGAGGACGGATGTCGAGAATCGCAGCCCTCAAATCTCGTGACCACGGGAGATAAATGCTGTCAATGCTGTGCGAGGATTAGTGGGGGTGCGCCGCCAAATATTGAGCTTCTGATAATGTGAGAGGGTAGGTTGGGTTGTCGAGTGGACGGGGAAGGTACAATTTTGGTAATTGGGACAGTAACTCACCCGTTCTCGTGTCGCTCGTCTGCCTCGCCAAACCTAAAGAATTCCGAGGCACCAAGCTGAAGAAGGCGCACACGAAGTTTGCGAGCAGCCCAGTTGAATCTGGACGGTCATCAGTAGCTGTGTTGGGCAAGGTGCTTGTAGCCAGCGCTAACTTAGGATATGAGCTGTCGCCGAGTCCAAAGATCGCGAAGCGCAAATTGACTAGGCAGTTGGTGCCACTGAGTTTTTCTCGTCGCAGGTTCCGCCAGAACTTGATGGTGTTTTTGGGCATGTCCCCCTGGCCCGTAGTCGATATTACGAATACCACTAGAGAAGCGCGCAGCAGGTCGCTCTTTTTTTTTTTTTCATCCGCTGTCAGTCAAGTTTGGAAACTCGCAGAATGCTGGCATGCACAAACCAATTTGAATCTATCCATATCGTCCACGTCAGTTCGAAAGTGTAGCCGTTGCGCCAT
>Ga0247763_1001076_pt1 | contig 16201 bp, 12 predicted proteins | sample UWRJL141409B4_FD_179926 | JGI IMG/M metagenome (GOLD analysis project Ga0247763, IMG submission 179926) | Plant litter microbial communities from Arlington Agricultural Research Station in Wisconsin, United States - UWRJ-L141-409B-4 | ecosystem: Environmental > Terrestrial > Plant litter >...
GGGGTTAGGTACGAACCGGATGTTGGGGTGGGTGATGGAGAGGATGGCGAGGGCGGTAAAGATCTTTTCGGCAACTGGAAATCCATGGTAAGTGAGCGATGGTATGGTATTAGCAGTTTGGCAGAGTAGCGTATGATTTTGTTTGGTGTGATTGGTTGGCCTGTATCTGTGGTTGAGTTTGAGTTCTTGAGTGCTGCCTAATGCTGAGGTAGTCTCAGTGTATGGAGTTTCTTGGTGTCTCTGTCCAAGGCCGAGGTCTGGGGTAGGTATAGCATTTGGCTCCTTGATTGGGTGCCGAGTTTGAGTTGTGGAACTTTATTCGTGTTGGATGCCTGGAACTTGTGTGTTGTCTTTGGTCCTGGACCTTCGGCTGAGAAGAGGTCCCAGACCCAAACCCGGGCAGTGCGAAACCCTAGGATCGTGCATGCTGAATCTAGCGGCAGGGGGTGAAAATGGGAGGAAACGAGACCTACATGGATCGCCGCACTGGCGCAGAAAAACTAGTATCGCTGGTTTGGGACTCGGGAAGGGGATTTTTTCGGAAAAGGGGGCTCTATCGCCCACTTGAGGGACAGGGGCGACTTCGTGGTCGGTAGACATTGGCAGGTGCTTTTTATTCGTATTCTGAAATTGGTACTGTATCTTGGGTCGGTCGCATGATATGGTATTCGTAGCTAGGAAACAAGAAGCAGAGAGCGGCGATATCAAGGCCACGATGTAGGTTTCGGATCACGGCAGAGTAGGTAGCTACACCGGGACGCAAAATGATGGAAGATTGTCTCGCTGAACAGTGGCAGGTGCTATCTATGCACTCGGTGATGTCACGTCCGCGTTGGGGTGCATTTGTCACTCCACATCCCGGCTTTAAGCGCGTCCCTGATACACCTGCCGTCCTAACACGGGGTTTGACGCTGTCGGTTTGCGCTGTCAGTTTGCGCTGATGTTGATTTTGAACAGTTGAGTGAGTAGTGGACAACTAGCATCGTGCATCGCTGCAATGAGTAGGTGCCACGAAGCCGAAGGAATGGGTGGTGGGGCGTTTGTGTAGGATGATCTTGTGCGGAAACGATGTCTGCAGCTTCCAGAACGCAGGAGCAACACCCTGAGGTCAATCTCTCGGTTAGGCGCCCAACAGTGCCTGGGTTCTGGTTTATTTTTCTGCCTTCATCCCTTTGCTGTGTGCTACTGTCCAGTCACTATGCGCTAGTGGAATGTCATTATGCTTATTTCCTGTTGCCTGCCGGACTCGAGTCCGAGGCTCCCCTCAACGCCGAGTTTTGCCTAAGAATAAGAGTGGGAAAAAATGAATGCACCTGCTTCGCCTGCTTCGCCTGCTGTGTTCCATGGTGACCCCTAAAAACAAATTCCAATTCCAAAAATTTACCCAAAATTTCAAAACGCAACACCCACGCCTGGGTATCAGTCCGTCGCAAAACAAACCCAAACATATGTACGTTTCCATTTGTATACTCCCCTATATATCGTTTTCCGGGATGGGGCGTCCACCATGATCCTTCCCACGCGCCGCTTTGCTGCCTATGATACAACCACATATTCAGTCTGCACATCCCAGGTGGCATCTAAGCCCCCTAGTTTGCGGAACATCATGACCCAAAGCCCATCGTCCTTGTCTGGACCAATGATAGACTCGCGTACACGGAACCGCTCCGGCACGTCAAACGGCGCGTCCGAACTGCGAGGCCCGAGGCCAGGTGAGGACAACGCTGCCACAATGCCCGACTCATCTGACGACGACGACACGCCCGACGGTGGTCGTGAGTCAAATATCCACGAGTCATCCCGGTCCATCGGTGTTGGCGGCTCAAGTGAGATTTCGGGAGCCAGCCGCTGTTGACGTTGATGGCTTGAATGGCTCTGATGATGTTGTTGTTGGTGTTGTTGCTGCTGCTGCTGTTGATGTTGCTGGCCGTAGACTCCCCACCCCGGCAATGGCGATGCCGCTAGCTCAGCCATGCTTGTGGCAATACCCGTTGCCGCCGCCGTGCTCCCACCAACATAGATGGTGGTAGACGCCGTGAGGTCGTCGAATGAGGACGCGATCGAGGGTGCAGCGCTGAACGAGTGTGCTGACGACGAATTCACCTCGGCTGCGTCGTAGAGAAGCGATGGATCGATGGGGAGTTGACCGAGTCCGCCTAGGTTGCTCAAATCGAGACTCTCCGGGTTCGTCGTCGGTATCGAGTTTGGGTCGTAGGCGTAGCTTCGCGGTGGTGGTACCGGCGGCGGAACTGTGCCCTGGGATCGGAAAACGCCGTGGAGCGGCGCGTCGCGCATATCGCTGTCCCAAACATCCGCAGGGACGAAGGTAGCCATAAACGGCGGGATCGACACGGGAAGGGGCCCCGAAGGTGATGCCGATCGGTTCATCTTCAGGTGCTTCTCTTCGAGTCGGATCGTGTGGTCGGCGATGGCAGCCATGACGTTGGCACGCCACAGGTTTTCCCTCCTAGCCGGATTGCGCCGGAGGAGATCGAGCGCCGCCCGTCGGATGAGCGGGTGTCGGCACTTGGTAGCAACGTAAAAGAGAGGCGCAATGACGTGCATCTCAAAGGTGAACGTGGTCGAAAAGCGGCGCGGGTCTGGCGGCGCGATGGAGCCTGTCGCTTTGGCTGAGTAGTCCCTTGACGGACTCGTAACAGCGTCCATAAAGCTGGCGGCGAGTGGGATAATGCTAGAAAAGGTGGATATGTGGTCGTCATAAGCTGTTTCTCCGTTACTCAGGGCTGTCTCCAGCCAAATGTTAGTCGTGTGGACGTGGATCTGTAACAAGGCAACGGCGCCTGGAGGAGCATCCCGTGGCTTGGTCAACTGGTAGAGCGAGAAGGCAGCGTTGAATTTTTTCAGTTTCCGGAGCAGGTACTCTTGTTCAGCCTCAAACGCTCGCATGGTGCTCTGCGGGATTTCATCAAACTTGGCCTCGTGGGTCCTCTTGGCGAACCGGAGGCACTCATCCATCAGGTCGTAGAGGGCGTAGCGCACGTCGCTGATTGAATCGTACATCATGGGCACGTCGGTGAGAAGTTTGAGTGGCGTTGGGATAGCAACGGGATCGCAGCCGATGAGCCACGACGTGAGACTGAGCCTGGTGTACATTGGCACCAGGTGCTGTTTAATGATGTCAACTTCGGGTGCGAGGCTCGATTTCCTGCCCAACTGGCTGAGAATCTGGCGGCCCTGTTCGAGATGAAGCAGCGATTCCTTGTCCTTGTTCTGCATGAGCTCGATGCAGACGAAGAGGACGCAGGTGAGGAGAGGCACGAGTGGTCTTGCGTCGACGTAGCGCATCTGATCCAGGAGGCACGCGATGGCCTTGTTGTACTGCGAGAGGGCAAACGAGTGGCGGTCATCGGCGTCGAGGTAGGGCACTGTCATGCCCTCGTGTAGGCTGCTCACGGCGAGGACGGCGTGCTTGACGGCCGGCTCATGCTGGCAGATCTGAAGCACGAGCACGCGCCAGAAGACGCCGTCAAAGTCGCCCGAGAGGCAAGGCGCCGTGACGTGCTGGAAGAAGTGAAAGGACCGCTTCTCTTCGGCTGACGCCCACTCGAAGAAGAGGCTTGGTGGCGCTTGGGGATCGCAGGCCACCCCGCCCGGCATGGGCCCGGTCCGGCGACGACGTTGGGCCATGGTCTTCGCATCGAGATAGCCATCGCATCTACGGCCTGTCTTGGTACACCTCATACAAAAGGGTTTGGCCTCATCGCATTTGACCTTGCGTATTCTGTGACGAGCCGACAAAGTCCGAGGTTAGTAAAACGCCGAATCATCCGGCGCGTCCCGGCGCCTCGCTCGCTTTCTCGCACTCACTTGCAGGTTATACAGCCGGTCCTGACTTTTTTGGAGCCCTTCCGTCCCGATTGCGGCAACCGGGACGCTGGCGGAGACGAGTCCGAGTCGTGCCCCATTGTCTCATCAGCTTCCGGATCCTGGCCTCTTCTACTTGGTCGTGTTTCTCGGATGTGACGACGTGTTAGTGACAACGTGCTGACTTGGATCGAGTCCATGGGAGGACCCAGGTGTTTGTTATACCAAAGCTGTTGGGCGGATGCCCTGTCATATAAGTCCGAGTTGAGGAGCGAAGGCAGCGAGCCATTCCAGGCCGTCCTTGCTTTTTTTAAGGGCCCCAGGATTTGTCGTAGCTCCGTCTTGGACTCGGGCGTAGACCGCCCCCCTCACCCCTCCTCTTTCACCCCTCTCTACCCCCTCAAGCCACCACAGCCCAGCCGGTTACAGCCCGCAACGCACGCCAGGGCGCGGGAGATAAGCCCTACGCGGGTGCTGGGCCTGCGAGGTACATGGGGGAACCGGGATGTGGCGACCGAGAGAAGACCCATGGAAGCTCGTGCATAACTTTAGTGTAGGGCACACCATGTACCGCCGGTGGCGGAACGGCGGGTGTGGTCGAATGGCTGCATTGGATTCAACTCTATCGTTCTTCAACCGGGACACTCGGGTGTATGGGGACCCGTCGAAGGATTCCCCCTTGGCAGCTAACCGCGTCGCCAGCCTGTCAGCTTGTCCGAGATTGTATGTTACACAGGCCGAAGTGCCCCGGGCGTGATTGAGCGCTCCCAATTGTGCTGGTGCAGAGCCCGGAAGCCTGCTACTCGAGTGCAGTGCATGAAGTGGAATCAAGGGAGAGTGCTTTTTTGTTCTTGCGCGGGAACAGGCCTCGTCAGTCGCCAGGGGTTTGAACAGCGATCCACTGGCGAGCTGGGGTGGGAATGTAACAACGGGGGCCGTTGGACCAAGTCTGGCGGTAACCCGCCCACCACCACCGCATCCAGCAGTGAATACATGTATTGAGCTCGTAGTGTTGGCGGCCCGGCGCTCCCATGTAGGGAGCCTACATGATGCTCATGTGGTGTAGCCACCACCTTCTGCGGGATAGCCATCGCCGTCGTCGAGATAGACAGCAGCCCCGCGCCTGTTTTGACGTGGCCAGCATTATTGGCGTGCTGAAAAGGATCGTGCCGCTGTCTGGGGATGAAACAGCCGCTAGGGCAGAGTCGCAGGGAAACACGCTCTGGCCACACCTCGGCGATAACCTGCCTTCCATGTTGGGCTAACAATCTTGCTCGCCAACTAGGTACCTGTGTAAATTGCCCTTTGGCTTTGTGTGCCGGCGCCCTTTTCAGCCTTGCGATGAGCCCTAGCCTATTCGTCTCATTTGCGCGTACGGTGTTGTATCGTGCAATGGCACGGGCGGAGGACGGGCCTCGTGTACTCCTAGTGTAGTGCCACTATGGCTGCAAATAGGGATACTAGCGTAGGCAATGTCTCCGGTGGCTTTCGGAGACATTAATTGCTGACCAAATGCGACCTTGTCCTGATTGACATTGTCGACAATCTTGCCCAAGTTGTGTGTCCTTGACCGCCCATCCCATCTGCCCCTCCCCAAGTTAACCGTTTCCATCGCGCAGCCGGCACTGTATTGCGCAGGACTGCCGCTTTCCCGCTGTCGTAGTCGAGCCTATCGGTTGAAAGCTGCTCTGCGAGCATGTCAAGGACATCCGAACAGTTGCCTGGAATCCTGATCGGTCCTTCCAGCCACCTGCAGGGTTCTTGCAGTCCCCTGCCGGCCAGCCGAATATGGAATGACAAAAGTACTACATTTGTTCTTTTCTGCGTAACGGTGATAGCGAATGGGTGGGTGAGGAGCACCTGATTAATAATGCGACTAGCAACGACAACGGCGCTCCGGCCAGTTTTGTCCCCGTGAGCCAATCAGGACGACCTAAAAAGTCCTCTTCCCCAAGTTCTTCTTGGACTTAGCATGGTCTGGTTGGCCTGCTCGTCCTGTAACCGCATATTTCCTGGTCGGTTCCCGATGAAGAACATCTTCTCAGTGGCCGGGTTGAAGATCTCTCCATTTATGCTACCACTAGTTATCCCTGAGCGTGCCCACGCGTACCGTCCCTGAAATCCTAGACACTCGGTGTTCGGGTGAATCCTATTACCGGAAACTTGTCGAATTCTGGCAGGCAAAACAGCTACTTGTCGATGTCGCTCCTCTTACCACTGCCCTGGGATTCTGACGGGAGCCTGGCTGCGGAACATGTTTAAAACTTTGTTCTTCCATCGAACGAGGCTCCGCTTCCATCGCAGAGTGAGATGACGTCGCGTCAAGAGTTTGGGGGCCGTTTTGATCGATGCAGCTACCGTAGTCTTTGAGCAATCAGCAGCTGACTGTGGGGCTTCGTCCTGTTGTTATATGAGTCCGAGTCGCCCCCGACTTTTCGCTTGATTTTCCTTCTCCCACCGACATCATTCCATAGGCCGAACCAAGGACCAGGCTGGGAAGACCTTTGTGCAAATATGTCGTTACCTGAGGATATCAGCATCGAAAGCCACAACTACGCCACAACAATGGTGAATATCCGAATCGCCTGCCTGCCGCTCCTGTGCGTGAAGCGCTACGTGCAGTCGACAGGTGTGGCGGCAGCAACTAGATGGTCGTTGCCTAAGGAACGCCTCCCGTCCTGCGAAGCTTCGCCAACGCAACAGCAATTTTGCAGATCAGGCACGGCAGGCTGCTACTGGCCACGCCCTTTGCGAGTTGCGTCTGTTAGGTACATACGCTAAGGTTACATACGCCGCTGCTATGTGCAAGCTTGACTTGGTAGTTTCCTGGCGCGCTGCTCTCAATCAGGAAGGAGAGAAAGATGAGACGTCGTTTGAGGATAATAAGCCCGGATTTCCTACTGGAATGAGTGGCGTTTGGGCCTTGTCAATTATGCAAGCTCCTAGGTCGGGACCGCCGGTGTATATTCTTAAACATCGCAGTCCGCGTGGTAACCAGGTGTCCCGATTGTAAAGTGAGAGAGACTGCTCGGACGCAAAGCCCCCTGGTCCAGCTTGGCCTTCAACAAAGCTGGTCAAGAGGTTTGGTAGGAATCTTAGCAGAGTCGTCAAGGTTGAGGTGGTTGCATCATATTGCAAGAACTACGCCATCCGAGTTGAGCAGTTTGAGAAAACGGGTTATAGCCCAGGAAGAATGAGCATTTATGTTGGACCAGCTACGAGTAGTCTCCAACGTGGAAGACCTTGCTTGGAGCGGATACAGATGCGGTAGAATCTCAGGGCGAGGAAAAGCTCGTAGAAGCTTGATCTTGCTCGTCCTCATTCGCCCGATCTCGTGTAACCGCGACCATCCCCGATGATCCAGAACCCAGGGCAGCCCGAAAAACACCACTCTGTCGGCCCGGTTGAAAGAGCCAAGTGGCCAGTGCCGAGCGAGGAAAACTAGAAGCGGTGTTTGTTAGTCAGACAAGGCTGTTGTTAGCAAGGCTGCGGCGCAACACAGCATTCGCGTTTGTCTAAAGCGGCTGAACTCTGATGGCAGCAAATTTCTGGTGGGAGAATGATTGGTGAGCTTGTTTGAAGGATAGAATTGAGGGCTGAGCAACAGTTGATTTTCCATCGGCAACGTTCGGTTTTGAGTGCCGCTGGAAGATTAGGGCGGCAACGCCAAGACAAAATAATCCAGTGAGGCTGAAGCTGAGGGGCAGCAAACTCTGGCGTGGACTCGGCGGGAAGGAAATGTGGCAAAGACGGCTTCGAAGCAGGAATGTGGAAGCCATCCACAGTGTTTGACTGAAAGACGGTTGATGAAGACCATTTTCTTTCCTGCACAGGTGTTTGCGGTCGAAAAACCACTCAGTGCAATATGGAAAGTGTTGGAAGAAGACAGCTCTCTCGAAAAGCTCGGGCCCAACAAACGCCGTGGTGCCTGGGAAATCGTGCACGGACTTTGCCGCCCAAGGCTCCGCAAATCGTCATCCAGTGGTCGCCTAGTCAGTGTGTCGCTGTTGTCCTTGCATGAAACCTAGCTTCCAAACCTCAACCTTCGCCTGAACCATCCACCAAGGGCTCTCCAAACCATCGCCCTCACTCACCAAAAAAACATAATCATCTGGAACCTTCTTCCCCCAACGCCGCACATAAAGCTTTTCTTTTCGTCGCGGACTGAGGGTTCCTCTCTTGCCAAATAACTTCCTCCCTCGGATCTCTCGTCGGCCGAGTCAGCCCATCTCCCATCGCAACATAACACCACACCTGATTACATATCCCAGCTGCAGAAATGGCTCCTGAGCCTCATTCCGAGCACCCTGAGCACAAGAAGAAGGTCAACTTGACGTATGTTCCCCGGATTTGAACCGTACCCACCTTCCACAGGGCGAACTGCGGGGTGACATTTGCTGACTTGCGACTGCAGCGATCCTTCTGGTGCGGAACGTAGAGATGTTTGTGCACCGTTTTTGCTTTAACCAAGGCGCTCTAGCTAACCGGAAATACAGGAGGATGACACCGCTACAGCCATTCTCAAGAAGAAGAAGAAGCCTAACCAGCTGATGTAGGTCCAGACCCCCATATTTCAGACGCCAAGCTGACAACTTTAGGGTTACTGATGCTGTTAACGATGACAATTCGATCATTGCTCTCTCAAACAACACGATGGAGGCTCTTCAACTCTTCCGCGGCGATACCGTCCTTGTCCGAGGCAAGAAGAGAAAGGACACCGTGCTTATTGTTCTGGCCGACGATGACCTTGATGATGGCAGCGCCCGGCTGAACCGCGTTGTTCGCCACAACCTTCGCGTCAAGCACGGCGATATTGTCACCATTCACCCCTGCCCTGATATCAAATATGTGGGTTTGCTTGCTTGTAGCGCTGGGTCTTCAAGTCGCTGACACGATCCTAGGCCAAGCGCATCGCCGTTCTCCCGATTGCGGATACCGTTGAAGGCATCACCGGATCGTTGTTTGATGTCTTCCTGGCCCCATACTTCCGGGAAGCTTACCGACCTGTTAGGCAAGGCGATCTCTTCATCGTGCGCGGTGGTATGCGACAGGTCGAGTTCAAGGTTGTCGAGGTCGACCCCCCGGAGTACGGCATCGTTGCCCAGGATACTGTGATCCACTGCGAGGGAGAGCCCATCCAACGTGATGAGGAGGAGAACAACTTGAACGAGGTTGGCTACGATGATATTGGTGGTTGCCGGAAGCAGATGGCTCAGATCAGAGAAATGGTTGAGCTGCCCCTCAGACATCCGCAGCTCTTCAAGTCTATTGGTATCAAGCCCCCGCGTGGCGTCCTTCTCTACGGCCCTCCCGGTACTGGCAAAACACTCATGGCTCGCGCCGTTGCCAACGAGACGGGCGCCTTCTTCTTCCTCATCAACGGCCCCGAGATCATGTCCAAGATGGCTGGCGAATCTGAGTCCAATCTCCGAAAGGCTTTTGAGGAGGCGGAGAAGAACTCCCCTGCCATTATCTTCATCGATGAAATCGACTCCATCGCTCCCAAACGTGAGAAGACGAACGGTGAAGTCGAACGCCGAGTGGTATCTCAGCTACTCACCCTCATGGACGGCATGAAGGCGCGATCCAATGTAGTTGTCATGGCCGCGACCAACCGGCCTAACTCTATTGATCCTGCTTTGCGTCGTTTCGGTCGTTTCGACCGCGAGGTTGATATTGGCATTCCCGATCCCACCGGCCGTTTGGAGATTCTCCAGATCCACACCAAGAACATGAAGCTCGGCGATGATGTCGATCTGGAGCAGATCGCGGCCGAGACTCACGGTTACGTCGGTTCTGATATTGCGGCTCTTTGTTCAGAAGCTGCCATGCAGCAAATCCGTGAGAAGATGGATCTCATTGATCTCGACGAAGACACCATTGATGCTGAGGTTCTTGACTCTCTGGGCGTGACCATGGACAATTTCCGCTTCGCTTTGGGAGTTTCTAATCCCTCGGCTCTTCGCGAAGTTGCTGTTGTCGAGGTCCCCAACGTCCGTTGGGAAGATATTGGTGGTCTCGAGACTGTTAAACAGGAGCTCAAGGAGAGCGTTCAATACCCGGTTGACCACCCCGAGAAGTTCCTCAAGTTTGGTCTCTCCCCTTCTCGCGGCGTTTTGTTCTACGGACCTCCCGGTACCGGTAAGACAATGTTGGCCAAGGCGGTTGCCAACGAATGCGCCGCCAACTTCATCTCCGTCAAGGGCCCCGAGCTCCTTTCCATGTGGTTCGGTGAGTCGGAGAGCAACATCCGCGATATTTTCGACAAGGCACGTGCCGCTGCTCCCTGCGTCGTCTTCTTGGACGAGCTTGACTCGATTGCCAAGGCCCGTGGTGGCTCTGTCGGCGATGCAGGCGGTGCCTCTGACCGTGTCGTCAACCAGCTTCTGACTGGTAAGTTCTGGTTTTGGGTTCAATGTCCTGCGTGAACGATGGCTAACCTGATATCTTAGAAATGGACGGTATGACATCAAAGAAGAACGTTTTTGTCATCGGCGCCACCAATAGACCCGAGCAGCTTGACCCTGCGCTTTGCCGCCCTGGTCGTCTCGACTCTCTCATTTACGTGCCTCTGCCCGATGAGGCCGGCCGTCTTGGTATCCTCAAGGCGCAGCTCCGCAAGACTCCAGTCGCTGATGATGTTGACCTCAACTACATTGCCTCCAAGACGCATGGTTTCTCCGGTGCTGATCTTGGTTTTATTACTCAGCGCGCGGTCAAGATCGCCATCAAGGAGTCGATTGCAGCTGATATCCAACGCACCAAGGAACGCGAGGCTGCCGGTGAAGATGTGGATATGGAGGATGATGCCGAGGACCCCGTTCCTGAACTTACCAAGCGCCACTTCGAGGAGGCTATGCAGATGGCTCGTCGGTCAGTTAGCGACGTCGAGATCCGCCGTTATGAGGCCTTTGCCCAGCAGATGAAGAACGCTGGTCCAGGCGCTTACTTCAAGTTCCCTGAAGGTGGCGCTGAATCTGGCAACAGTGCCGGCGCTGGCGGTTCTTTCGGTGACGCCGGAAACGATGATGATCTCTACGACTAAAGCAGCAACGATGATTGTCTTACTCGTTTAAGGCCCTCCGCCGGTAGTTACCGCCGGTCATGATGTATTCTAGATTTCGCGTTTTTGTTTCACTTGTCAAGTGGGCCGCTACGCATCGTCTTTCAGCTGTCTTCAAAGACTAGGAGGCAACGGAGTCATGGAAGAAGGGTATGAGAGGCGGCTTAATGGCGATTTGCATGGTAAACGACGGCCTACAACTTGTTTGCTCTGGCTGAGTATGCCTTTTAGGTCGTAGGTAGATCGATTTCTTAGTTTGAAAGCGAGCTACTAGTTTACCTGCCAGATCGATCACTTGTCCATGGTGAGACGTGCGTGTTATATTTTCCAGCGGTCTCATCCCCGCCCCCGTCACTATCTTAGAGAGACTCTATGTCAAAGCACCAAAGATTCTCACCTGACTTCATCAATCACGGCGGCCATGAGAATAGATAGATAACGGTGTGGAGATGCCTCAGCCCACGCCATTGATGTATGACTGCTGGTGCCAGTTCATGCAAGGCATCTCTGCTTGAACCTGTCACTCCGGCCACAAGACAAAATCTCATGTGGTAAGTACGGGCTTGCACTACGAAGTAACACGGAAAATAATACATTTGAATGCTTGTCGTAACACGGAAATACTTTTGCGAATGCCGCCGACGACACCACCGACTCCGAACCGGCATGATGCTCCTCTCCCCAGGTACCCAATGTTTTTGTAAAAGCAAATGCAAGGAAAAGAGAAAGACAAAAGACACCATCTTCCTGGCATCAAGACCATTCATCAACATCATTACCTGTCAGGCTAGCTATTGTTCTGTCGGTGTCTCCTATGCGTTTAACTTGTTTTTCTTGTTCTCCTTCTCCGGTGAATGATGACGTGGAAGTTTGATCGTGCACCCCCGTTCTTCGCAGCGCATCGGCCAGTATGCAGCCATCACTGACGGTACTTTTGGGCTCCCAGGCGGTAGGCCTTTCCTGTTCTTGATCGGTCATGTCGCAGTCTGTAGCCGTGTCCGCATACATGTCCATATCCATGTCTGTGTGGGTATCTTTGCTGGGATCCGTATCCAGTGGCATCCTTGAGTCTTCTCCATACTTTTGTTCAGCGGGCTCCCTCACTCGTATATCTGGCTGTCCGTGCTGGGCCCCTATATGTAGGCAGGGTAGACACGGCAGAGGTCAGCACGCTGCCCTTGGTGACTACATGCCTTGCTTACAGAGCCATGTTATTAAAAAGGAGAGGAACAAGGAGATGAGCAAGGGGGTCTCTCGCTCATGGGGTCCTGCTCTCGTCAAGTTCACACACCAATTCCAAACATTCGCGCGTGACCTTGAGAGCGTCCTCAATCACTGGCTGGGGTACAGCCAGGTCGGATGACAATGTTCCATTGCTGTCGGCTCCAGCCGATGGTGTGCCATTCGCGCTTGACTTCTTGCCATTGACTTCGGTGCCGTTGGCGTTGGTGCTGCCAAAGGCAGGGTTGAGAGCAGCCTCGTGACGAACATCTTCCATGACGCGACGGAGGAGGGCAGGGAAAGTCGTGACCTCGCCCGAGCGGAGGAGGGAGAGGGCATGGTTCTGAACGGTTGTGGGCCAGTTGGAGGGGTTCGCATTGAGAGAATGGAGGAGATGGTCCTGGATCCTATTCAGGGAAGGAGAGGCGGGGTTAGCATTGCAAATTCTCCTCACAGAGACTCGGGGATGGCGTTGACTGGGGGGAGCTCACTTATTGACCAGTCCATCTCTAATGAGCACGCCATTTATTTGAGAGCGCACGTCGGGGTCCAGGGTGGCGGCAGAATAGTTAGCAGCGGCAGGTGGCACCTTGACGGGCGTGGTCGAGGAGGGATTCTGGCTGGCCATGGCGAGGGCGAAACCTCAGAGGAGGTCCACCAGGCAGGTGCTGCTTATTCGACTGGCAATGAAGCGTGGTAATGGAGCTGCTATTGGCGAAGACTATAAGCTACCGGGGAGGGGGGGGTTTCGGTGGAAGCGGCTTGGGTAATGACTGAAGCGCAAACGGGCGTCGGGTTCAAGCTTCACGATGCAGCTTCCCTAAGATGGTCAAAGCTTCTTTGCGCCGTACGTTCTACGCAGGACAGCCAAATAGCGAAGGAACTCGCAGTGCTTCAGCAACTGAAAGGGTAGTCGAGGCAATGCCGGATGCGTGATGTAACGACCCAGGAGCAGTTCTTGGGAGACGAAAAGTAGGGATCGACAAGGCTGAACGGAGAACAAGCAAGGCTGAAGGGGGGTCTTCTGTGCATTTGGATTGGCGGGACTTGGTGATTGCTGCCAGCACGTGAGGTTTTGTGAGGTCCGTGCTTTGCTCATAGAATTTCATCAGGAAATGACAATGCTAGCTCAATTCAAGATTTGGACTTTTACCCTGAATCTGCTCTCTCTCCTGACTCGGATAGCTAGTAATGCTGCCGAAGTCGGGTGTCCTCGTCACATGCGTGTTGGTTGAAGCTTTTGACAGGCGGGCGGCGCCGCAGCCAGCGCTACGATCCCGTCAAAGGTGATAATTACTGTCTCTCCGTCTGGTTTGTCATGGCCGGGATACCCGTAGCGCCCTTACACGACATTCGGGCAACCGACCAGCCAATGTCCAGCAGCAACCACATCAGTAGAGCCCTTTTGATCCTGCCGTGTCCCTAGCTAAGACACAATCATGGCGTCTCTCTCCCTCCAAAGACCGTCCGACTTTCCATGACTAAACTGCGGCGCGGCTTCTCCTAGTCTGTCATGTCTCTCTCCGGCGATGCTCGAGTCGCGGGTCCACAATGGCTGTCGACGGGAACTCGCCATGGTCAATTAGCGCGAGAGACGGACATCATCGATGACACCCACATCGGCTATGGCACATATTTCTGACGGGAGGAGGTCATCGAAGATGGGTATATAGATATTTTGCACTCCGCCATCCAAGGCGTCTGAAAACATCTCTCGTCCCCATCCTCACTCATCCTTACCTCTCTCCAATCGGCTGCTCCGTCGACAGTTTGGTAGTCTATTGGGAAGCCTGTGGTTGCTGTATCATGATGCAGATGTCCCTCCGCGCCGTCCTGGCCGTCCTGGCACTTGCGGCAAGCAGCATCGCTGCCCCGACCCTCGAGCAAGTCTACGCTTCCAATGGGTACGACTACGACTTCAAGGACATCAGCTTGTTTGACAGCTGTGACTGGTATGCTTGCCTCCAAAGGTAATTGAGTGGTACCGGTCCTGACTCTTTGGTTCAGCCAAGAATACTATGGCAACAAGGAACGCCTCATTTTCGACTGCGACGTAAGTTCTTGCCCATGTTTGGGCAACAAGAAGTGGCACACCACTAACTCCTCTCCCCAGACACGGGTAGGCGCCTACAAGTCGTCCATCTACGTCGAGAACCATGCCGCCGCCTTCTCTGGCTGGACTAAAGACAGCTATCGTGGTGTGACCTGTGACGGCGACTTCCTAGGTTATCTGGGTGCAGGCTGCCATGATCTAGCGATCACCTATCGCCAGCGTATCCGGTGCTTGCGCCCCGTGCCCAAGGGCTACCTGAATGGCCCTGTTGATGGTTCCCAGAGTTACAATTCTGAGACCAATGGCTACGGCTATAAGGATTATTCCTCCGACTCTGACTCTGATTCCGATTATACCTCGGACTCCGATGACGACTCCGATGGCGACTCCTGTGACTACAGTGACAACAACAACAACAACAACAACAAGTGCGGGAACAACTACGGTCCCAGAGGTGGCTATGGTGGCCGTGGCAATCACGGCTATAGCGGCCAGAATGGCTACAACGGACAGGGCCATGACGGCTTCTCTCGCGGCGTCTACGGACACAACTATGGCTATGGCGCAAACTCCAATACCAGCTATGGCGATCGCAGCTACGGCAACGCGGGCAACGGCTACAGCGGCAACTACGACGGTAACTCCGGTTATGCTAACTCTGGATACGGCAAATCGGGCAATGGCTACAGTGGCAATTACGGCGGCACTTCCGGCTATGGCAATTCGGGCAAGGGCTACAACGGCAACTATGATGGCAACCCTGGCTATGGCAACTCTGGCTATGCTAACTCTGGACACGGCAAGTCGGGCGATGGCTACAGTGGCAACCAGGGCGGCTACTCAGGAAATGGCGGTTATGGTAACAATGGCTACTCTGGCAGCAGCCATGGAAATGATGGATACTCGCAGGGCAGCTACCCGGGCCGACAGAATGGATACAGTGGCCAGCATGACTACCCTGGGGCGACGGTTCCATATGGCGGCCGCGCCAGCTACGGCAACGACGGATATTCCGGCAGCAGCTACGAAAATGATAAGTACTCTAAGTACAATGACGCCCGCGGCGGTTACAGTAACTATGGCATTGGTGGCTACTCGGGTAGCTCTGGCAACGGCGCTTACCCTGGCACCTACGCCAGCGAGGGCTACCCGAGAAGCGGCTACGACGGCAAGACTGAACACGGCAATGGACATAGCAACGGCTATGACCAGAGTGGGTATGACGGCTCTGCCGGCTCCGGGCTCAATGTTGTCTATGACAGCGGGCGCCGTGGTAGATATGGCGGCGGCTACAACCTCGCTGTCGAGACGTCTGTCCCGGTCGTGGAATCCGATGTTGTTGCTTAATGTTTTGGCTCTTGTAGCCCACTAATGCTAGCAGAGGGGATGAAATCACCCCCTCCCCCAGCAGTCTTGGTCGCGCGCTTATAGTACAAGGAATCGGGCAAAAAGGGCTTTCAATGTTAATACCACTCCTAGCCCGCAAACGGGGCTCTCTGTTACATAGACCGGGTAGACTGGATTCTTCCAATCAATATATGCGTTTTGCTTTTCTGCTTCTTCTGCTTTTCTGCTTCTTCTTGATGTCCTGGCGGGCTGGAGCTCGGGTTTACGCATCCCAATCGGGCAGCAACTAAACAAATAAACCATTCGCGCATCGTTTGTCTTTGGGATTTCGCTCCGCTCGCTTCACCTTTCCATTTTTTGAATGTGATGAGACATGGCGAATATTTTTGTCATGAACTGTCTCATATCAAGCCTTCCCAATACGACGTGGGAATATATATCAGCTACACACTTGCCGCGTACAGACACAATCTAACCTGTTTGCTCACGACAAACTACATATCGGCACCACCTACCTTACCTGAACCGACTGGCAATGGAAGCACATGTGTGTAACTGGGAACAGCATTCGATGTACAGCATACCCGATTACCAGCGCACATACGGCTGCAACACAAAGTCTACCTACCCTACAGGGGGGCGGGGGCGGGGGCGGGGGGGGGGGGTTGTTAGCATGTGCGGCAGCCGTTCAG
>Ga0247763_1001077_pt1 | contig 16192 bp, 7 predicted proteins | sample UWRJL141409B4_FD_179926 | JGI IMG/M metagenome (GOLD analysis project Ga0247763, IMG submission 179926) | Plant litter microbial communities from Arlington Agricultural Research Station in Wisconsin, United States - UWRJ-L141-409B-4 | ecosystem: Environmental > Terrestrial > Plant litter >...
CTTAAGGGCAGAGCAAGGCACTTCTAATGCCAAGATTTTAGTTCAAATCTAAAATAAGATAAAAATATAAATTTAACCAAAAAAACTATTAATTTAGATAAAAATATAAAAACAAAAATTATTTTATAGAATATTTTACATTAAATCAAATATTTATAAATAATATAGATAATATAAATATAAAATATGGAATATACATCTACTTGAATTTCTGTTATAGAAGTAATAATAATAATTTTACCTGCATTATTAGCTGTAGCATATTTAACCGTAGCTGAAAGAAAAACTATGGCAAGTATGCAAAGAAGATTAGGTCCAAATGCTGTAGGTTATTATGGATTATTACAAGCATTTGCTGATGCATTAAAATTATTATTAAAGGAATATGTAGCTCCTACACAAGCTAATTTAATATTATTTTTTTTAGGTCCTATTATAACCTTAGCTTTTGCATTATTAGGGTATGCAGTAATACCATACGGACCTGGTTTATCCATTAATGATATGAATTTAGGTATATTATATATGTTAGCTGTATCATCTTTAGCCACTTATGGTATACTCCTTGCAGGATGAAGTGCTAACAGTAAATATGCTTTTTTAGGTTCTATTAGAAGTACAGCACAATTAATAAGTTATGAATTAGTTTTAAGTTCAGCAATATTATTAATTATAATGATAACTAATAGTCTGAATATTAATATTAATATTCAATATCAAAAAATTATATTTTTTCTTGTACCTTTAGCTCCTATATTTTTAATATTTTTTATAGGTTCAGTTGCAGAAACAAATAGAGCCCCATTTGATTTAGCTGAGGCTGAATCAGAATTAGTTAGTGGATTTATGACTGAGCATGCTGCAGTTATATTTGTCTTCTTTTTTTTAGCCGAATACGGAAGTATATTATTAATGTGTATATTAAGTAGTGCTTTATTTATAGGAGGATATTTAATAGGATTTGATCCTATGTTTTTTATTAATTCAAATATTAATTGAAGTACTTCATATTTAATTAATAGTAATATATATAATATTATAATAAACTCACCTATATTTTATTCTTTAAGTTTAGGTTTAAAAAGCTCTATGATGGTATTTATATTTATATGAGTTAGAGCATCTTTTCCTAGAATACGTTTTGATCAATTAATGTCATATTGCTGAACAATATTATTACCTATTGTTTTTGCATTTATTTTATTAATACCTAGTATTATATATGATTTTAATATTTTAATAGCTAATATAGAATTATTTTAAATCATCGGGTTAGAGTCAGATTGGTAAGATACCTCTTTTGGGAAGAGGAGATTCTATGTTCGAATCATAGTAACCCGAGAATAATAGGAGATGTATTAGATATATACAGTATATTTATAAGTATACAAAGAGATTATTACAAATATCTAAGCTATATATAGAAGAGTAAAATTTATTTATATTTTTTTACATAAATATAAACTCTAGAAGAAATTAAATAATAAAACGAAACGAATTGAAACATCTAATTAGTTTTAGGAAAATAAATCAAAAGAGATTTTGTAAGTAATGGGAATGAAAGCAAAAAAGCCTTAAAAAAGTAAAACGAGTTTACATTGTTTGAATTTTATGGGGAACCTTCCTCAAAGGCTAAATACTATATATAAGCGATAGCGCAAAGTACCATGAGGGAAGATGATATTTAATAGTAATTTTATAAGCAGTTCAAATAAATAATTAAAAATGAGAACGTACCTTTCGCATAATGGGTCACCAAGTTAACATTAGATGCAAGTATAAACGTAGATAATCCAAACTTAAATTAAGGAAAAGTGTCTAAAGTTAGACCCGAAGACTAGTGATTTTACCACAATCAGGATTATAAAGGTCCGAACGGAATATCGTTGCAAAGATACCCGATGAATTGTGGTAAGTAAGTGAAAGACAATACAGACTAGTATAGCTGGTTTTCTACGAAACCTATAACAGTAGGCAGTTTAAGTAACATAAAAACAGGTACAGAATTTAATCTCAGACAAAATGTAAATAATTTTATTATAATATATTACAATAAAATACATTATAGATTGTATATATCGGGGAATCGTGAAGATTTTATCGGTGAGTATGTAGACTCGAAATGGTATAAATGAATCTTAAATTATCAGACATAGAATGATAAGGTTGTATGTCAAAAGGGAAACAGCCCAGAACAAGAGTTAAGGTTCCAAAATTATTAGTTAAGTGAAATTAAGAAAGTTTTTATTAAAGTCGACAAGGAGATGGGCCTAGATGCAGCCATAATTTAAAGATCTCGTAACAGAGCACTTGTTAAATTTTAAAAGTATCGAAAATTTAACGGATCTAAACTATATACCGACACCTTGTCCTTAAATTATTTTTACATAATTAAGGGGTAGTAGAACATTGAGTAAATATTTGAATTTATTTATTTTAAATAAGATAATTAATATAACTCAAGTGAGAATGGTGACATGAGTAACGAATAAGAAGAGGATAATTTACCTCTCCGCCTTAAGCTTATGGATGAAAATAAGTAACGGCCTCTAAGTTTAAAACTTAAAAGTTTAAATGATGAGAAAATCTTTTTACTAAATAACTACATTTAATAGTAATAAATGTACAGGAAAAAATAGTATAATTATAATAACCGTTCCTAGAAACTGAATCAAGTAAGCTAGTTGAGTATACGAAGGCGTATAATGAGCTAACAATTATAAAGGAACTCGGCAAATTAACTACTGTAACTTCGGAATAAAGAGGTCTCATTTTTTTATCCATCGATAAAAAAAGGAAGAATCATAAAATAGTGTTGTACGACTGTTTAATTAAAACAAAGCACTCTGCAAAAGATAATAAATCTAAGTATTGAGTGTGATGTCTGCCCAATGTCGGGATACTATAAGATAGATTAAATTGAATTTAGTAAATTTAATTTTGACAGAAACCCCGGTTAATGGCGGCCTTAACGTGAGGGTCCTAAGGTAGCGAAATGCCTTGGCCGTTAAATGCGGTCTTGCATGAATGATGTAACGATACAACAGCTGTCTCTATAATTGGCTCAGTGAAATTGGAATAACTGTGCAGATACAGTTTACCTTTAGATAGACGAGAAGACCCTATGCAGCTTTACTGTTATTAATTATCTAATTTAAAACTTATTAATTATAAGGTAAATTTGAAAAATTTAAATGGAAATCCTTTATTTTTTTAATTATTTAAATTAAGTATAAAATATTAATAAAATATTTTATTTTATATATGATTAAGAGACAGTTTATGTGGGGCACAGACCCCATAAAGAGTAAATGGGTGTATCTATTAAAAAATTAACATAAAAATGTTTGTTTTTTTATATAATATCATTATATATCATCTTATATAATTAATTATACATCGTAATTATGTATAAATAAAACAAGGTAAGTATTAAGCTAGACTGAAACTAGAAGTATAAAAAAATATTATGAATTATTCTAATATTTTTTATTTATTTAAAAATAGAAATGAAATACTTATAAAGCTTAACGGCTAAATCTTGCCTTACTGTTTGATTAACAACAAATCTTACAGTTGCGTAAGCAGGGCATAAGATCACAGGATGCAATAAGGAAAGATCCTGGATTATTGGAAAAGCTACGCTAGGGATGTTTGTCCTCTTAATATTATAATAATATTAAGTAATTATTGGGTAAATTTCAAGGATTTCTTTTGTAAGAAAATTTGAAGCGAAATTTGTTTTAGCATATCATAAAAACAAAGCCGTTCAACGACTATAAGGTGAGAAATGCTATCAATAATCCTTATCAACACCCAACATCTTTATCTATATACTTCTTTTTTTATAAAATTCAGATTAATTATTTTTAACTATGAAAAACTATTTTAATTTATTTGAAAAAAGCTTGAACAATAAATTTAAAAACTTATTAGGATTAAAAACAATTAATGATACGGGTAAACCTAAATATTTACCTCCTTTTTTTAAAGAATGAAAAAACACTATATATTTTTATAATAAAAATTCGATTAAAAAATTACCTTTTATTAATATTATAATAAATAAATTAATAAAAACTTATATTAATTTAATGTATACTAATTTAAAATTAAAAAAAATTTCGACTAAAAGAAGAAATCGTTTTTTAAAAAATATATATATCAGTAAAGCAGAAATAAAATATACAAATTCTATAGGAATAATTACTATACATACTATGAATAATTTGAATTATATATTTAAAAAATATGAAGAATATCTAAACTATATAATACTAAAAAAAGAAAAAATTGAAAAATCAATACGTGTGTTTATTCCAGGTAAAGTTTATTGAGATTGAAAGAAAAAATCTTATAGTAAAAAAAAATCTCGTTGAGTAAAAAAAAGTATAACTATAAAACAATGACCTTTTTCTATAATGAAACAATTTATTAGACCTAATTTTATTAAACGTATTCAATCTAAATTTATAAATAAAAACATAAATAAAACTCAATTTAATAATTTAAATGATATTATTAAATTAAACTTACAAACTTACAATAAAAATTTAGAATTATTTTATTTGGATATGATCAAATTAAGACTTAAAGAAATAAGACAACAATACTCAAAATTTTTAGGAACAATTTGAAAATATAATCAATTAAATATAATTAATTTAATAAAATTAAATAATAATAGTTATTTTATATTAAAATTAAAAAAAATACTCTCAAGATTATTAAAAACAAAATTAGAATTTAATATTATTAATATTAAATATCACACATATAATCCAGAATTTTTTACTAAATCTTTATCTTTAAAATTAAAGAAAGATAAATTTAATGTAATAAAAAGTATGACTAATATTATTAATAGAAATAAAATAGATATTTTTAATAAAATAGAAAGACAGGTAGTACCTAAAATAATAGACAGAAATTTAATAGATAATAAATTTAAAGATTCAAGTTTAATTTCTTTATTAAAGGATATAAATTTAAATAAATTATTAACAAATATCTATTATTCAAATTCTTTGTTAAAAAAAAAAAATTATATTAAAAACTATAATAACTTATTTAACATAATTTTTAATAATATAAAATACCAATATATAAGCGGTATAAGATTAGAAATAAAAGGAAGATTAACTAAACGATATAGAGCTGATAGATCTATATATAAATTATTATGAAAGGGAGGATTAAAAAATCAATATTCTTCTTTTAATAAACTACCAGCTGCAACGTTTAGAGGAAATTCAAAAGCAAATGTTCTATATTCAATATCAAGAGATAAACGTCGTATAGGAGCCTTTGCTGTAAAAGGATGAATTAGTGGTAAATAATTTAACTTAAAAAATTAATGTAAGTATAAAAAAATAAAGATGAAGACATAGTCTGAACCATTTTGTAAAAAATGGAAATAAAATATTATGATAACAAGTAGAACAGGCTAATTTGCGCAAGAGTGTACAAAATGAGTGCGCGGTTTGGCACCTCGATGTCGGCTTAACTTATCCTCGTGGATGCAACAACTATGTAGGGTACGACTGTTCGTCGTTTAAAAAGTTACATGAGCTGGGTTAAATACGTCGTGAGACAGTATGGTTTCTATCTTCTAAAGGAAATTAGAATATAATAAGGAATAATATTTGTACGAAAGGAACAGTTAACATTTGACGCTTAAAATCGTCGAATTGATATTATTAACCTATGGTTTACCTGTTGTTTAAAGTATTTATTCTTAATTTTACTTAATTAATATATACTTTAAGCACGGCAGGAAAGCTAAGTTAGTTAAAGATAAATGCTGAAAGCATATAGGCATGAAGCTTACCTTAAGATATTTCTTAAATAAACGTTATATAACATAACGAAATTAATAGGCTTTATCTGTAAGAATTATGAAGTTTTTAGGTATAAAGTACTAATTTTTACACAACTAAATATATATATATCATACATAAATTTTGCCTAATTAGCATAAAAGAAATGCAATTGTTTTGTAATCAATAGAAGTAAGTGCGATACTTACATTGGGCTTTAAGGATTAGTAGTCAAGTGGTACGACGTAACCCTTTCAAAGTTATAATCACAGGTTCGATCCCTGTCTAGTCTAGCTCGCGGATTGATGTAATAGTAACATATTTGGCTCATGACCAAAAAAAAGAGGTGCAAATCCTTTATCCGCATTGAGGCTATAACTTAATTGGTAAAGTGTACTGCTCATGACAGTAACTATAAGTGTTCAACTCACTTTAGCCTTATAATTAGCTCGTGTGGCTCAATTGGCAGAGCGAAACTCTGAAGAAGTTTATATTGTAAGTTCGAATCTTATCATGGGCAAAAAAATAGCTTTAATTAATGAAGTGATTTATTCACTATGGGGATGTATTAATGATCAGTAATTGATAAATAATTTATGTTAATATATTCATTACTAACTATACCTTTACTAGGTATAACACTAATAGCTAGTTTTACTTTCTTTGAATTAAAAGTTAAAAATGATAAATATTATCAATATATAGCTTTAAATACATCTATTATAAATTTAATTGTATCATTTGTAATTTTTATTTTATTTAATTCTAGTAATAATCAATTCCAATTTGTACAAGAACATTATAATGTTAAGTTATTTAATTTATATTTAGGTATAGATGGTATATCTATATACTTTATACTACTTACAACAATAATTATTCCTATTGCTTTATTATCTAATTGAAATTCTATAAAAGAAAATATTAAATCATATTTGATAATAATATTATTATTAGAAACATTATTATTAGCAGTCTTTTTAGTACTAGATATACTATTTTTCTATATTTTTTTTGAAAGTATATTACCACCTTTATTTATATTAATTGGTTTATTTGGATCTAAATATAAAGTAAGAGCAAGTTATTATTTTTTCTTATATACATTATGAGGATCTTTATTTTTATTATTATCAATTTTAAGTATGTATTCTATAATGGGTACTACAGATTTTGATGGTTTATTTAAAGCTGATTTTGATTATAAATTACAATTAATTATCTTTTCGGGTATATTTATAGCATTTGCTGTAAAAACTCCTACAATATTTTTGAACAATTGATTATTAAAAGCTCATGTAGAATCTCCTTTAGGTGGAAGTATTATATTAGCAGCCATTGTCTTAAAATTAAGTTTATATGGTATACTTAGATTGATATTACCTATATTACCAAAGGCTAGTGTAGATTTTACTTTTATTATTTATACTGTAGGTGTAATTACTATATTATATGCTAGCTTTAGTACATTAAGAACTACAGATATTAAAGAACTTATTGCTTATAGTTCTGTTTGTCATGCTGCTGTATATTTAATAGGAGCTTTTAGCAATACTATACAAGGTATAGAAGGTAGTATATTATTAGGTATTGCTCATGGATTTGTTTCAAGCGGTTTATTTATTGCAGCTGGAGGTATTTTATATGAAAGATTTGGTACTAGATTAATTTATTTTTATAGAGGAATAACTCAAGTTATGCCTTTATTTTCTATATTATTCTTTATTTTAGCTCTAGGTAATTGCGGAGCCCCTTTAACTTTGAATTTTATAGGAGAATTTATGTCTTTATACGGAATAGTTGAAAAATTACCTATATTAGGTTTCTTTGCTTGCTCTTCAATAATTTTATCAGCCGCTTATACTATTTTCATGTTCAATAGAATATCCTTTGGAGGATCTTTAACTAGATTCTTGGAAGAAAATATATTTGATATAAACAAAAGAGAATTTATATTATTATTTGTTATGGTTATATTAACTATAATATTAGGAATATATCCTTCTATTATATTAAATAATATTGTTTATTATGTAACTTTTGTTGTTTATGGTATATAATTAGGGGTAATGGTGTAATTGGTAACACAATAATTTTGCACGTTATAAATTTAGGTTCAATTCCTGATTTCTCCACTCTCATATTTATAATATAATACTAGAATATTTAAATAAATAGAGAATAAAAAATAAATTAATTATAAAAATATAAATCTATTAATAGATTTATAAATCCGAGTGCTGGAATAGGTAGACAGGGTATTCTTAAACAATACTGATGAGATTTCATAAACGTTCAAGTCGTTTCTCGGATAATACCTATAGTCTTAAAATAGACTTAATATCAAATCCTAATGTTATTTTTTACAATTTATAATATGCCACAATTAGTTCCTTTTTATTTCGTTAATGAAATATTATTTAGTTTTTCACTTTTAGGTATTCTTTTATATGTATTATCTAAATACATATTACCCAGAATTCTTAATTTATTTAATTCTCGTGTATATATTAGCAATTTATTAAAAACAAAGTAAAAAATTTTTGTAGATAATAATTTTTTATACTTAGTTAACTAGATTTTTCTAATACTTATATAATTATATTTTTTTTTATTTGAGTTATTTTTATTATAATAGGCGTGCTGAAATAGGGAGACAGGGCTCGCTTAGGACGAGTTAGTATATACTGTGTAGGTTCAAGTCCTATCGCCTATAAGATAGGCAACTAATTTGTCTATTTACCTTAGAATGATATGATTCTTTTTTGACTTTATAATCAATATATATGAATAATATAAAAAAGTTCATTTTTAAAAATAAAATAATTTTATGAAAAAGTATAAAACTGTTAATAGAACTCTTAATATAAGTGTTATATATATATAATTTAGACATTTTCTAATTAAAATTTTTAATTTTAATTATCTGAAGTTGATTAACCGGTAGATCATGAATTTTTGATATTTAGTGTGAGTGTTCGAATCACTCCTTCAGAATAAAAAAAAACAATTCTAACAAAATTTCGGTAAATATAACTCAATAGGTAGAGTGATTGTATGTGGCTCAATTTGTTCTTGGTTCGACTCCAAGTATTTACCCTATCTGAGTAGTTTAATAGGTTAAAACTTTAATTTCATGCGTTAATAATGAGAATTCAAATTTCTCCTCAGGTTTTTATGATAATTTTATCTATATTATTTATATTACTTTCTAATGCTGTCACTTTAAGACGAGATATATCTATTATTTTTAATAGAATAGCTATTTTAAGCTTAACTTATTGTATTTTACAAGATTCATTAAGTTTATATGTTATAAATAAAGGTATAGGATTACATGGAGGTTTACTTCATATAAATTATACTACACAAATATTTCATATATTTATTTTTATTATTTCAATATTAATAATACAATTAACAAGTTTTTATCCTAGAAAAGTTTGAACTAATGAGTTTTCATCTTTAAATAATTTATTATTTAATAATATTATTTATTATAGAACAAAAATAATAAATAAAATGGGAGAACATTTAAAAATAATTGAATACCCTATAATATTATTATTTATTATAACCGGAGCTATATTTTTAATGTCTACTAATGATTTAATTTCTATATTTTTATCTATAGAATTACAAAGTTATGGTTTATATTTACTAAGTACAATTTATAGAAATTCAGAGTTATCAACTACAGGAGGTTTAACTTACTTTTTATTAGGTGGACTTAGCTCATGTTTTATTTTATTAGGTACAGCTTTGCTTTATTCTAATTCTGGTACAACTAATTTAGATGGATTGTATATAATAAATAGCATTAATAATGATGTTTTAAATTCTTGATATAAATCATCTTATATTAATTTATCATTATTAATATTTAGTATAGGATTTTTATTTAAAGTTAGTGCAGCTCCTTTCCATTTTTGATCACCTGATGTATATGATGCTATACCTACAATAGTAACTACATTTGTAGCTATAATAGCTAAAATATCTATATTTATTTTTTTATTAGAATTAGTTTATTACACAAATAATAATTTTTCATTTTCTTATAATTTACAAGATATAAATTGAACATATAGTTTACTAATTAGTTCACTATTATCATTAATAATAGGAACAATTGTAGGTTTAACTCAATTTAGAATAAAAAGATTATTTGCCTATAGTACTATTTCTCATGTAGGTTTTATACTATTAGCATTAAGTATTTCAAGTATAGAGTCTACTCAAGCTTTTATATTTTATTTAACTCAATATTCTATTAGTAATTTAAATGCTTTTATTATTTTAGTTGCCATAGGATTTTCTTTTTACTGTTATACAAGTGAAAATAAAGAATATCAAGAATTAATAGACAAAAATAATTCACCTATTCAATTAATAAATCAACTAAAAGGATATATAGAAATAAATCCTATATTAGCAATAAGTTTAGCTATTACAATATTTTCTTTTATGGGTATTCCTCCTTTAATAGGATTTTTTGGTAAACAAATGGTACTTAGTGCTGCTTTAGATAAAGGAATGATATTTTTATCTATAATAGCTATATTAACTAGTGTAGTAGGAGGAGTATATTATTTAAACATAATAAAAGAAATATTTTTTAATAAATCAGATTATAAATTAAATCCCCTACTAAAAAATATAAAAATAAAAGGGAATATATACGACAATAAAAATAAGTTAATAAAAACAATATATTTTGATAATAAAAATATTACAATATCTAGTTCAATGGCTTTACCTATTTCTATTATTACTTTAACAATTTTATTATTTATATTCTTAAATAAAGAATGATTAAGCATGAGTACCATATTGGTACAAGTATTGTTTAATTATTAAATGAGCGCTATGACATTCTTTTTTATATTTGTATCAATATTAACATTGGTTTTTTTAATAATTAATTTTATATTTGCTCCTCATAATCCTTATCAAGAAAAATATAGTATATTTGAATGTGGATTTCATAGTTTTTTAGGTCAAAATAGAAGTCAATTTGGTATAAAATTCTTTATTTTTGCTTTAGTTTATTTATTATTAGATTTAGAAATATTATTAATATATCCTTTGGGAGTTAGTATGTATGTTAATAATATTTATGGATTATCTTTTGCAATAATATTTATACTTATTATAACAGCTGGATTTGTTTTTGAACTAGGAAAGAAAGCTTTAAAAATTGAAAGTAGACAATCTTTAAGTCATTATATGAATTAATAAATATAATTATATAAAATTCTTTAACTTAAGTGGTAAAGTGCATTTTTGATAAGAATGATATTCAAGTTCAAGTCTTGGAAGAATTAAATACAATATAAATATAGTAATATTTATAATATGTATATATAATCTGAAATCTCATTCATTTATATTTTTTTAGTAAAATGAAACATGAAAATTTTTACATACTATCTAGCAGTCCATTAACTCAATTTGAAATTACAGATTTATTTCATTTAAATATATTAAATAATATTAATATAAGTTTAACAAATATAGGGTTATATTTAACTATTGGAAGTTTAATTATATTATTATTAAGCATATCTGCTACAAATAATAATAAATTAGTCTCAAATAACTGATCAATAGGAAAGGAAAGTTTATATGCTACTATACATAGCATAGTAATAAATCAAATAGATTCAAAAAAAGGTCAATTATATTTTCCTTTTATTTATACTTTATTTGTATTTATATTAATTAATAATTTAATAGGTATGATTCCTTATAGTTTTGCTTCTACTAGTCATTTTGTATTAACATTCTGACTTAGTTTTACTATAGTATTAGGAGCTACTATATTAGGATTTCAAAAACATGGATTAAAATTCTTTTCATTATTAGTTCCAGCAGGGTGTCCTTTAGCTTTATTACCTTTATTAGTTTTAATAGAATTTATTTCTTATTTATCTCGTAATGTATCATTAGGATTAAGATTAGGAGCAAATATAATGTCAGGACATATGCTATTAAATATTTTAGCTGGTTTTACTTATAATATTATGACTTCAGGTATAATATTTTTCTTCTTAGGTTTAATACCTTTAGCTTTTATTATAGCCTTTTCAGGATTAGAAATAGGTATTGCATTTATACAAGCTCAAGTGTTTGTAGTATTAACTTCTTCATATATAAAAGATGGATTAAATCTACATTAATAAATTATATTTTCGAATTAAATAGTAATAAACCTTAATATAAAATGAAAAGTTATTATATAATATATATATATAATATTTATATTCTTAATAGAAGAGTTAATTTGAAGAAAATATAATAAATATAAAAAATAGTTTGTAATTTAAATTTAATATTTAAAAGAATAATAATCTATATATAAATTTTTGTTTTAGTAATTAAATTATTAACAGAATATAGCTTGGGTTTATTCTATTTTATTTAATGTTAAATTTCTAGAACTATAGGAGATGTATAGGATACATCTTTAAGAAAAAATTTGAGTTTGGTGATGGCTCTGATTGAACGCTATTCAAGTGCTTGACACATGCTAATCTAACGTTTAATTTAAGAATTAATTAAATTAAAAGTGGTGTACAGGTGAGTAACAATATTTAGAACTAATAGAAATATTACATCTAACCTTAAAGTAAGGTTAAATACCTTATAAATAAAAGGATAACTATGTCCGCTTTAAGAAGAAAATAAATATTATCGAAATAGGTAGTAGTTAAAGTAATGGTTTAACTAGCCTTTAATTTTCGTAGTCGAAGCTGAGAGGCTGATCGACCACATTGGGTCTGAAAAAACCCCAATGCAAATAAGTACAGCAGTGAGGAATATTGGTCAATGGCCTAAGGGCCGAACTGGCAACTTGAATGAAAGAAATATGATTATCTCAGTCAATAAAATTCTAAATACATATTGATTATGACGATATGTATATAAGTCTTGACTAAATATGTGCCAGCTGTCGCGGTAATACATATGAGACTAGTGTTATTCATATTAAATAGGTTTAAAGGGTACTTAGACGGTCAAAATATCTATAATATATAAAGTAATAATTGACTAGAGTTTTATACAAGAAGACAGTACTTTAGGAGTAGCGTCGATATTCTATTATACCTAAAGGACTGGTAAAGGCGAAAGCAGTCTTTTATGTAAAAACTGACGTTGAAGTACGAAGGCTAAGGTAACGAATAGGATTCGGGACCCTAGTAGTCTTAGCAGTAAATGATGAATGTCATAGATTAAGAATTCTTGGTCTATAAATGAAAGTGTAAACATTCCACCTCAAGAGTAATGTGGCAACACAGGAACTGAAATCACTAGGCCGTTTCTGACCTCAGCAGTGAAGTATGTTGTTTAATTCGATGATCCACGAAAAACCTTACCATAATTTGAATATTTATTGAAAAAATAAAGATTTGCCAGCTATATTATAGCACAGGTGTTGCACGGCTGTTTTCAGTTGATGTTGTGAAACTGTGGCAACGGCCACGAAATCAGCGTAATCCCCAGCTTTACTTATGAAATATATATTAAAGCATCTATTAAGTAGTTAGTAAATGAACGATAGAAAGAAGGGACAAAGACAAGTCATCATGGCCCTGATATTATGGGCTATAGACGTGCTGCATATACCTATACAAAAAGATGCAAAAATGTGAATTTAAGCTAATCTTATAAAATAGGATAAAATAAAATAAGGATTGTAGTCTGAAACTCGACTATATGAATAAGTAATTGCTAGTAATCGTATATCACCATGGTACGGTGAATCACACTTCGGATTGGTACTAATCACTCGTCACACGCTGAAAGGAGAACGTTGCAATAAGTTTGCTTTATTATTATAAAAACTTCTAATAATTATATTAAAGATTTTAATAATATTCTTCGTATGCACGGCTCTAATTGGTGTTAAGTCGAAATACAGTTCGGGTTGTGGAAGTAGCCCGGGATTTATTAATCTTAACAAAAAGGAAGGTTCCGTTTGTTGGTTTCACGGGTTAGACTGTAAATCTAATAACTAATTAGTTATCGAAGGTTCAATTCCTTTTCTTCCTAAAAATTGTTTAAGTTTCATATCAAATAAATTTATTTGAATTAATTATATTTAGAGAAATAAAACTTTTCTAAAGAAAGTTGGCTGAGCTGGTCTAAAGCGATTGTCTTGAGTACAATTAAAAGGAAACTTTTCGTCCGTTCGAATCGGGCACTTTCTGCTCAAAAATTTATAAGTAAAAAAAGAAGTGTAAACTAATTAAATTATAGCTATATTTTTTTAAGAACAACCGAAAAAAATTAAATTTAAATTTAATTCTTACTCTTATTTATTAATATAGATTAAAATCTTTAAGTAAAACAATCATAAGTAAATGGTATACTTATCGTCTTCCACACGAAAATTATCGGTTCAAATCCGATTGATTGTAATTTTATAAAGCTTTTATAGCTTAATGGTAAAGCGCAATACTGTTAATATTAATATAGATGTTCGATTCATCTTAAAGGCTAATTCTTTGAAAAAGAATTTATTGAAAAAAAAGAATTTTTTCATTTATTTATTAAAATTGTAATGATAGTCTAGATAAAATAGCAATAATGACAATAAAATTACTAAATATCGCTCGTAAGGGATACCTACTTAATTATTTATTGATCTCTATTTATTTAGTAAGAATCGCTTATTGTGATCACTTTTATTGTGATTCAACTTTCCTTTTGAATTATTTTTGTGAATTAGATTTTATTTTAACTAATTCTTCAGATATTAAATTAGATTCTTTTTTAGTAATTAAAGATAATTTAAATAAATATTTTGCTATATTTTTTCCTTTTGAATTAAATATATTTTCAGGGTTTTATTCAAATTCAAATTTATATTCTCACTTTTTTGGACAAAAGCTAGGAATAGGTGAAGATTTAAAAGAGTTTAAGCCTAAAGTTTATTATCCTATGAATAGTAATACAGGAGGTGAAGGAAGTTCTCGTGTAGCTATTAGTAATCTAATAAATCCTATAGATACACCATCTTACTATCCAATGGATTATACCTTTACCCCTGAAGATATTAAAAAACTACAATCTTTAGATAATGATAAAATTATACGTGAATTTAAACCAGATTTTATGCGTAAATTTTCTGAAACTGTAATTGAAGAAGATTTTGATAAGCATCTTAATAGTTCTACTAACCGTAAGTTTCACAATGCTTTGGGTAACAATATAAAAACAAGAGTTAATTTAGTATTAGGTTGTTACGATAATAATTATGAAGAAGCTATTAATGATATAAATAGAACTCTTCATGATCCTAAAGGTCGTGTATGTTACAAAGAAAAATGAATGCAATTTAGAAATGCAAGAAAAAATCCTCACCTATTAAGACAATTATAATATTAATATATATGATAAGTATACTTAAAAAAAATTTTTATATAAATATTTATTAATTTCCGATTTAATAAATAAAAAAGTATAGTTTAATTGGTAAAACATAGAGCTTCAACCTCTTGGTTTTGGGTTCGAGTCCTAATACTTTTGTTATATAAAAATTTTTGTCTATTAGTCATTTATATAATTATTTATACTTTAAATATCTTAATATTATAGTTGTTTTTTAATGCAAACAAGTTTTTAAGTTAAATTAAATGTATATATAAATATTATAAAAATAATATTTATGAATCAATAACTTAATAGGCTAAAGGAGTTCTTTGTCATAGAACTAGATGCTGGTTCGAATCCGGTTTGATTCGAAATTTATATTTTATTATTGTGTAATATTGTTAAGATTAATATAAATATTGAATTTGAATTAAAAACTAATATATTGAAAAAAAAAAAGAATTAATATTTATTACAATTGTATAAAAATTAAATAATTATTATTTATGAATTATTTAATTAGAAGTCATTATCAAGATCATCCTTTCCATTTGGTATCTCCTTCACCTTGACCTTTTTATACTAGCGGTTGTTTATTAGCTTTAACATGTAACGCCGCATTATCTATGCATAATTTTAATAATAGTTATATATCTTTATATATAGCATTAGTATTAGTAATAGTTTCAATGTCATTATGATTTAGAGATATAATTACAGAAGGTACTTTTTTAGGTAATCATACTTTAGCTGTACAAAAAGGAATTAATTTAGGTGTAATTTTATTTATAGTTTCTGAAGCTTTATTCTTTATGGCTATATTCTGAGCATTTTTTCATAGTGCTTTAACACCTACAGTAGAATTAGGTGGTCAATGACCACCTATGGGTATAGAACCTGTAAATCCTTTTGAATTACCTTTACTTAATACCGTTATATTATTATCTAGTGGAGCTACTATAACATATGCTCATCATTCTTTAATTCAAGGTAAA
>Ga0247763_1001080_pt1 | contig 16165 bp, 15 predicted proteins | sample UWRJL141409B4_FD_179926 | JGI IMG/M metagenome (GOLD analysis project Ga0247763, IMG submission 179926) | Plant litter microbial communities from Arlington Agricultural Research Station in Wisconsin, United States - UWRJ-L141-409B-4 | ecosystem: Environmental > Terrestrial > Plant litter >...
CCGAAGACGAAATAGATCAACATTTGGTGAGATTTTATAGACCAGGGGGTGCTCACAAATATGCCGATTCAAGAACAATCTGATGTCCATGCAAGGGTCTTGGTTTTCGAAACTAACCTACCTGGGTACCAAAGGTAAATACCAGGGCACCCCTCTATGCATTCATGTTCAGAGGCGCAGGTCGTGTTTTGTTTTGGAGAGTCCGCCTTGCCACATGTTTCCAACCAGACTTTACCCATACCTCGGAACTGACAGTTTGTCCTGACTGGTCCCAAGACATCTTAGGCGCGGGGGATGCTCAAGGGCAGCGGCGGGTTTGTTAAAAGTCCGTTTGGGCCGGGTCTAGTCCAGCCCGATTTGTCAAACAGTAAAGACACAATGTGCCGATCCAGAGACAAATACAGGCGGCCGACTGGGCTGGATATAATATACACGGGTGAGAAATTTCCGCACATATTAAAAAAGGGTTTACGTTTGCCAACAATTTTTTTTTCCCCCGCCGCCTAGACCAGCCCTCGGGTCTCACCCGAGTTTACTACGCCGCAGTCGTGCCTCTTGCTACTCTAACGCAGCCAAGATGCCTAACGAGGACAGGATATACCCGACATGTCCACAGTGTAGAATATAGATCCTGGAAGCCGCGCTTGTCGGAATCGTCTCCGGAGCGGCTTGATATTATTTCGTGCAGGGCCGATCTGTATGTATGTTCAATGTTTGCTGTGCCCCCCGTGTCTTGTGGGGGGGATGCCATTTCACCTTGACCGGTTGGGGGAGAATATTGTGGCGTAGGATAGGTGTGTGTGTCTTTTTCCCCTGACCAAACCTAGGTACCTAGTAGATAACCTATTTAATCCTTCCGGGTCTGGTAGTGGTTCGCAAAAGATGGGATTTCTCCTCCCCCTCCCCCTCCGCGCTAGTCAACTCATCCGATTTAACTTGAGGTTTCTCTCGTTGACCCACCATGAAGTTTGAGATTCTCGCTGCGGCACTCGCTGCCACCCACGGTGCTCTTGGGTTGGCTGTCACACCCCGCGGGGAACGCACGCGTGGGTTTTTTTATCCTGTTGTTTCACAACATCTTGACTGACCACAACATACGGCACAGCGGCCAAGGTGGAAGCCCTCCCCTCCCGATACTTTAAAGAACTCGGGACGAAGCGCGCCAAAATCACCTATGGCCCCTATGACGTGCCCGGGAGCGAGGACGCCGAGACGCACGGCATGAAGAAATGGTACGACTACAACGCCATGATGCCGTGTTACGACTGTCTCATCTTGGGCTACGATATCGATCTTCAGTTCTCGGATGGCAAGTCGGCCAATGCCAACAAGGATATGTGGCTGCACCATATTGGCTTGATGAACCTGAACCGGACCGACATGGCTTGCGAAATCTGGCCTGAGAGGATGGGCGTCAATGGCAATGAGAGATCGTCGTTTGACTATACAATCAAGGGGTATGCTTTTTTTTTTTTTTATCTTTTTTGTTTTCTTCTTTTCTTGGTTCTTTGGGGGGGGCGAAGTATGGCGCATAAAGCTGATAACAGGTGCACAGAACCCGCAAGGCCGGCTACTATGTCAAAAAAACAGACGAGATATTCCTCACGACCGATATCATGAATACGAGCCCCAAGGCCGCGACTGTCAACCTCGCACTCACATGGGAGTACATTGAAGGCCACCCTGCTGGTTTCGACATTGTCTTCCCCGTGTGGCTCGACGTCAAGGGCAAATGCCTCAACGAGACGACCGGCGTCGCCGACAACGAGCTTGTCTTTACAGCCAAGAGCAAGACAGGTTGGGTGTCCAAGACTGGCGGCGACTTGATTCTCGCCATCTCGCATATTCACGACGGCAATACCGAGCAGGAAATCTTTATGGACGGAAAACCCATCTGCAAGAGCATCCCTGCGTATGGCGAAACTGCCGACTTTGTCACGCATCAGGAAAGCGACGGACACGGCCATGACCACGGCACAAGCGAACATATTTATCATGTTTCGTCAGTTACCCAATGCACCAACGTAGCCAAGGTCGTTCCGGGAAGTCTTTTCACCATCACATCGAGCTACGACATGAAGAAGCACGAGGGACAAAAGGACCACCATGGCGATCCCGAGCCTATTATGGGTATTCAGTTCCTCCACCTCGCGCGCCCCTGGGATGAAGCCATGAAGGATATTGCGGCGGCCAAGAATGGCGACTTGCAGGACTTTCAGGACTTGGTGAGGGGGAAGAAGGGCAAGCCGCCGGTGGAGCCGTAATACCTCTTACCAACCTACCTAACCTGGGGATGGGGTGTCAGTTCTCAATGTTGTATTTTAATGTCAACAAACAGAGGCAGGGAAAAGTCAGCAAATTGTAATCCATCCGCTGCACATCTCTGTTTCCCATTCTCAAGTGACCTATGTATTCACGAAAACGACTTCAAATCTTATTTGAGTCCCAACGGCGTCCAAACCCCCATCTCTATATCCTTTCTAACCCTCTCCGCCACTTGCTCGTCCACTCTCCCAAACCCACCCGTCTTTTCCATCCACTCCAGTTCCTCGTCTGTATCCTGTCTACCACACCAAAGATTCGCATAAGGATACCTTTTAAACCGGTTGATAATCGGAAAATGCACATCCATGACCATACACATCCAATATGCATACCCTTCTACCGTGGTAACATCTTTCGCTGGTCCTTCTCTTACAACTCTAGGAAAAGCGTAGAAATCAGAGAGAATTTCATCTCGTTTCTTCCGGTGCGGGTCCATGGTGCCGGTGATTTGTTCAACTTTCTTGCGGGTTTGGTCCGTGAATTCCACGGCGCGTTTTTGGAGGTCAAAATCTTCGGAATGCACAAATGGCGTGACGAACCATGTTCGTGCCAATACCCAGTATCCAAATTTCGTCCCTGTGCGCTCCCATCGTTCCCAAGAATAAGGGGATTCCCCTTCCGGGAGAGAATCCAGAGATTTTGCAAAAGCAATGCTAACCCCGTCGAATAGCCCTTTGATCCAGCGGCGATCGGCACCTTTACAGAGTCGTCTCGGGGCTTGGTCTAGTAACAATTGCATTCCCAAAGCTTGCTTCGGAAAATCCACCTCGGAAGGCCGAGGGAGGAAGGCCAGCAGGTTTATCTTGGGGATTTCAGAAGAGTCCAGTTTGGAAAGAGCGACGAGAAACTCCCATGCGGGAATCCCGACGGATGGAGGAAGTCGGGTATCTCCGCCGAGGAGTTTCGACGGGGTAGTAGAGAAATCGATTTGATCGGTGGGAGAGTACGGGATTATGGCATCGACCAGGCCCGTGAGAAGGGACGGGGTGATGAGCTCGGTGAGTTTTTCCATGGTAGCAATGTCTGTCTGGGTTACATAGGTACGCTGCACTGCGCAGAGGGATTTCGCAAGTCAAATCTGATGGTGAGTAAAACCGAGGGTCGAATTTTTCAAATGAGGGGTAAGGGAACTAAAAGTCTGACTCGAAACTGCCGGATCTTTTGATTATGTCGGCTGTTGGTCCCATAAGCCTGCAAGTGGTGCATCGAAGACTCGGATTCCGGGTCGCATTCCAGCGTGGTATTTTGATTAGCATCCCGGTAAAGTGGGGATAGAGATCGTGAACAGAGCAGCATCCAGGTAGGTAGGTAGGTAGGTAGCTAATTTGAGCATAAACCTCAAAGTGCGTGACTGTCAACAGGATCTAATCATGTCCTATCCTTCTAGTCGCTAACAGTGCAGTTAACTAACAGCCTTGGATGCCCTGGACAGTCAATTAAGACCTTGCCTACCCTGGAATTGAACGTAAACCTACAGCCATGACTAAAATTGACTACATTATTGATAGCAACCTAGCGAGTCCAGCGAAGGAGTATTTCAAGCCATAATCATATCGGAGGAACACTTGGCCTTAAACCGCAACTAGCCCAGGACCACCCTGCCGCCTCGGTCTACGGGACTCAAACGTGCATGTTCTGATCCCGGGCCGAGACGAAAGGATTAGGAAGAAAAAGCCCAAGCCATGGTGACTTGAGTAGGATGGGCGGAACCCTTAGCTGATTACGGAATGTCGCCAAAGTGGCGTCTTCCACGAGTCTGTTTTTAACACCGAAATGTTGCCGAGGAAGCTGATCAAGAACGGCGGAATCCAAGACACGAGCCAGATAATTCGACGCCATATCAGGACAGTTGGGAGTACGGACTAGATTAGCTCACTTTGCCCGGCGTATGGATTAGTCTATTAGCATTCAATCATACCTAATCAATGGGCTGCACTCTGCTCCAACCCAGCGTTGCCAATATAAATATTCTTCGACACCAACGATTCGGGAGCACGCCAAGCCAGGCATGGCAAATCCGGGAAGCAACCTCCTCTCCTGCCTCTACACCATCAATGTTCTTCTCTCGTTCCCACCACTTGCGGGTCCACCGACCCCGTCTCCCACAGCATGATGTGGGCCCAGATTACCAAAGTGAAGACTACCTAGGTACCCATCAGGTCTTGGCTCTTGTGGTAGGTGCTTCAGGGACTCGGTTAGTGCCCTCTTATCGTCCTCCAAGAATCTCCAATAACCCGAGAGAACATTGAGAGTCTCAAGCCGTAACGCTATTTCATCTACCTTGACGCTCGAGGCCTCCAAATTCCCCACTAGCAACCCGACCTGGCCCATCTTATCGTTTAGTTGGCCGAGCTTATCTGTGAGCGTATCCTCGAGCCCCTTCCTCTTTGTAGCCAAGGGCGCTCGTGCAAAGTTGGCGAGCGTCTGGTATTGGCCAAGCAGCAGATGTAGCAGTAGTGCTTCCATCTCTTCCCGCTGTGCTGCCGTGGCTCCGCTATTAACCTGGAGGACCCGGGAAAGTATTTGGTAGTGACTGATCATCTGCTCGACGCCATCGGCGATTTGTCTCCAACGCACCATCTGGGGTTTGATCTCGCAGATCTCCCTAGCTACTACTCGAGACTCACGCTGAGCATTCTCAAGAGATTCCCAGACGTCCCTTGTCGATTTCTCGAGACGGCACAACTCCTCTCGGGGCGTCTCCAACTCGGCTGCCGTGCCCAAAGAATCTAATAGATGCTTGATTTTTGCCATTGTATCCTTGAAGGTCTGTTCTGGGTGACGGCGGAGACGAGGCCGCTTGGGCTGGGGAGAGTTTGCAGAGTCTTGTGCCTGGGGACCACTCGTCAGCTTCAAAATCTTCTTCGACCCTGCTACTGCTGGAGCCTGTCATCTTACAGGACGTTTGGGCGGAACTAAAATTGGCCTTTGACCCACGGGTGCGGAGGTGCTCGACCCGTCGCTGTAGAGATGCGCAGTAGAGACTTGGCAAGCAGACAACTGCATGGATAGGGAAAAGCCATGGCTTCCACTGCCGGCGTTATCAGCTTCCGATGCAGAGCTGTCGCTGGAGCCTTCTGCAGGGGGGGTCAACCGGCTTGCAGTGCGTGTCGAGGTTTCGAGCTCGGTCGACGAAAGCTTGGGTGATCCTGCAGTCGCGATGCCAGCAGGAGGATTGGGCAAAGGGTGACTGCATGGATCAGTCTCTCGGTCGGAAGACACACGAGAACATACATGTACCACAGCTTCGGAGGAAGCCTTCGCAGCCGGTAAAATCGACATGCTCCGTATGTTCATTTGCCGTCACTCAAGTGCACTGAAAAAGGCGATCTTGAGCATGTAGCGAGGGGAGAGCTGGATTGCAGTTCGAACGAGGAGGCGAGAAAGTATGCCCTTCATATCTCGACGGAAGAAGAACCGACAGACTGACAAAATTCAGCCACGGAAAGACTCGGCACATTAAGTTTTTGCCTTAAGTTTTATCGACCACCTCGGCAAGTGGGCATTCCTAGCACTAGATTCCCGGCCTCCCCGACCCGTTCTTTCTCTTAATATAGTACAAAACACCCATCTGAAGATAAGCGGTTTTTTTTTGTTCTCTATAAATCGGTAGGGCTCCGCTGCAGCAGTCTAGTGAAGAACAAAGGGTAGTCATTTTCGACGGGCTTTTGGAAACATAATGCGTATCTAGGTTCGCAATAAAATACCAATGTGCTCAGGCGTTCTCCGGAAAGCCACATCGGAGCATCACTAGAAGAAAAAGGCGACGAATCTAGGACAGATGGCCTCATCAAGACCATGCCAAAAATTGTCGATCAAAGATCTGCATCACCAGCGGGGAGGGACCCCACGGTGGCCTAGTGATGTGGAGTGAAGGACACGCACGCAAGGACGCCACGCGGACGCCAAAGGCGATGTTCACTGGGACAACAGCAGCCACCTACTCAGCTGAGACCAGAAGACACATCCTATGCCCCGATTCCTAACCCCGCAGCACCGGGGTTCCGTGTGGAAGAGGGGAGTTTGGTCCCAGATGTCAGTGTGTTGGGGCTTGTGCCGGAATCGAGGAGTCTCTTGAAGAGCATGGCGTACCCGCCCTTGATCACTCCCGGACAGCTGAGTCATGTCTCCTTGCAGGCCTAATACAAATATTCGTCGGAGAACCCTCTTCCCCTCGCCAAGCTCAGCTTTTGTGCTTCCCCGTGTTCGGCGCCTGCAGTTCAAACTGTTAGGGGTGCGGAAGCGGGGGAAATATCTCGGTTGGCTACGAGGGAAGCTGGGGAACGCGACCAGCGCGGCGGGGAATGAGGTGTCTGTCTAGCCCGGCGGGTGGTTGTCTAGCTCGGCGAGGGTCTTCTGGCTCGGCGGGTGGTAATGTCGTATGGATCTTCTTGGCGATAGCGTATCGACTGGGACAGGTGTGTGCGGCTGTGGTTGCAGAATTGTCAGCTACTGTGTGTTTACTATGTGTATGTATCTCTGTCATTAATTAGGGAGAGGAGAAGCCGTACCCGCCTGCGCGAGGGATGCAGGACGCCATTGGTGGATTGATCTGGGTGGATTCTCTTGTTGATGATGTCGCGTGCTCAGTTGTCAATTCGGAGGATGAAGCGACGAGTAGCGGCTTGGCCAGGCAGTGCTACTTCGCAGAGTGGAGGCATCATTGCTGCCGGGAGTCCAAACTGGCATTTCTTCTTCTCTGAATCGGCGTCAAGTGAACTTCCCGAGTTCGAGTCGCAGTCTGTTCAAGTTTGTGCATTGAAATGTTGTCGTTAGATTTGGAGGCCGATGTCAAAATGATGGACCCACATAGGATTTACTGCCAGATCTGACCGCCCGGAATCCTGCCCTGTCCCCTGCAATCTCAACATCACCCCACTCGCGTCGATCTGCCCCGCACCTCCTCCGCTCCCTGGCCCTGTCGCTGCGCTAGCACGCATCCCTGCGAAGATCAGAACACCAAACATTCGGAAACCCTTCATCCAGACTCGACTCCAGAATCAATGTCAAGCTCTTTACTGGGAGAGATGTCTGTCTGCAGATGCCCGCTGTACGCGATTGCACATTACGAATGCACTGGAGACATGAATTGGGGCACTCGATGAACCATCCTAGAGGCCGTGATGGGATGGGACCATTCCAATCTCTGACCGATGAGAAAAGTTTGATGTAGTTTCCTGCCCGAATACACACAAACTACGAAGTTTTCCACTCGATACTTCGTACTAATTGCCGTCACCTCTCCACTGCGCTACACCCTGACCTGACCACCTGCGGGAGACAAATTCCCGGAATGCGACGTCGCCGGAGACATTGCATTCCCTCCATGATAAATCCACGACAACTCCAGCTGAAACCTCCTGCTTGTTGAATCACCAGTGTTACATCTTGGGACGGACCACAACGGCGGAAAAAGCCATTGGTCGGCACCAAGCCACTTAATCTACCATTCATCGGGCCGGTCAGTCCTTAATTGCTAATAACTAGATGGAGGGTAATACACGGATGGAAACAATTCCGTGTTCGTCTATTTTGTCTGGCGTAGCAGTTTGTCGTGGCTGTGTTTCTCTGCGTTTTCTGGTCCCCTTTGGTTCGTCGCCTATCGCTGTCTTGATTCAGCCTAATAAATGTTGAGCCCTAGACTGACCTGGTGCCGTTAAGCCTCAGCCTTAGCTTGTGGCTGCGTCTAATTACCATCTGCAGGTGTACGGGAATCAATTTCCAGGGCCAAATAAAGCCCCACGTGGTGGTTATGGTACTGCAAAGAAAACCTTCAAGTCGCCTGATGTGATAAAGTCCATATATGTTGTCAGTCTGTCGTGTCCCCATCACTTTATAAGTATCAGGTCTTGGTGATACAGGATAAGGAGTGTATTGTATCGAATTGACCTTGAACAGCTGAGAAAATGCCGAGAAAAGACAAGAGCAACGTTACGAGAGAAAAAAAGAGGGCAAGCAACATGTACGTAAAGAAAAGTATTACAAGAAACGCCCCCACCTGAACATCAAAATAGCTGTAACCAACCCCTCCCGGCATCTGGGCAACCGGACGACGACGGAAGATTAAGTCTAAGGCTATACAAGGTGCGCTGCATCGAGGCTCTCCGTTATCTAGGTAGGTACCTACACGCACGCGTCAATATATCCCTGAATTTGCGTTTGGGTTTAATAACCCCATAGCTACGCTGATCCAGTTATACTACTACGTCAACGGTTTTTTTTTTCTGACCAAAAAAAAACAAGGGCTTGTGATGCCCCAGGCTTCCCCCACTAGAGAATTATCCCAAGCATGCTTGTCTCAGCCTCAATAAATTCTTCGGCGAACTGTCAATTCAACTGTGGAACTGTGGAACTCCGGACATCTCTCAGTCCAGTCTAGAGCCAGGGCCCCACTTCATTCACGACCGGTCGTTCCGAGCCGCCGACTTCCGGCCGTCTCGCTACCTAGCTACCTGGCTACCTGTTACCTCGCTACCTAGGTACGAGAAAGAGGTCTCGCTATTGTTGACCGATTTGGGGAGACTGGAGATGCAGGCTACATGTAATCTATCTACAAGCTTTGGTTTGGCCCCACCGTAACCATCAACCACCATCACAGGATAGCGAGGTTTCTGACAAGACAGCAGACCAGACCAGACCGGACGAGACCGGGCCGGTTAGAGTTGGATACGAGACCCTGCTCAGGTTTGATGCGCCGTGTCGGTGAATGAATATGCAGTTCATCAAAAGTTCAGCTGCTCATGTTTGTCTTGATTTTGAGAAACCTCGGCAGGTACCTTACTTGCTCTATCTCGCAAGCCCAGTTGAAGGGCAAGGGGAACATGGAGTGTTGGCCTTGGTGTTCGAGACGAAGGGCTCTAATCAGATTGGAACAGGCAGGAGAGCGGGAAAAAGAAAAAAAAAAAAGTATAAAGATCGCCTCATCGCCAGATCCTCAGAACATCTTTTCTTCTCTCACCACCACCAACAGACAGAGCCAACAGTTCCAGTCCCCAGCATTGAACAACATGAAGTTCTCCTTCGCCGCCGTCCTTGGCCTTTTGGCTTTCGCCCAGGCTGCTCCGAATGCTTTCCCCGAGGTCCTCGAGGCCACTACCGCCGAGGTGGAAGCCCGCGCTGAGATTACGGCCTTTACTCTGAACGAGGCTGAGGGTGAGCCCATCCCCTTTGTTTCTCTTCTCAATCTTCTTGAACCTCTAGCAAGAAGACATCAACATGAACATGAACAGATGACTAACAGAGAGAGATAAGTCTTCTCGTTCGCCCCCCCTGCTTCTTGCAAGATTCTCAGCTGCATTGATGTCATCGGCGCGGCCGTCTGTATCGTCGGCGCCATTGATCGTGGCGACTACAAGGGCATTCTCAACTGTGCCAAGAAGAAGGATCTGTGTGGCTGCGCGGGCTGCTATGATAAGTTGGGCGACTTTCTCGACAAGTATGGCATTTGCTAAGCTGGGCTGAGCTGAGTTGAGCTCAACTGTCGGCCTGCCTGCCTTCCTGCCTACCTGTCTGTCTGCCTGCTGCGCATATGGATTGAAAAAAAAAGTTGAGGTCTGGCTACCGATCAAGTATGGTGGGGGATTTTTGTCTCTATCTGTCTGGTCTAGTCCTGGTCTTGGTTGATGGCAGCCGCAATGTGTGTAGAGTGAAGAGTGAAGGGTGAAGAGTGGTGAGACTCGCGAGTTTAGGTTCGAAATGAGATAACAGTGTGCTGCCACCACCGTTTTGGGCATTGTGATTTGCTCATTGTGTGGATAACTTGTGAGAGATCCTTATGGTGAGGCAAACTGAGGGTAATAATTCGAACCTGCGGAGCTGAGCTCTCTCCGAGATTGAAGTCGCCTGATACACGCCTAATTGCCGATTTTCGTCAAAATTGGTTACACAATCCTGACTGTCCTCCTCTCCTTCTCCCACGAGTCACATAGAGACTTCCATCCCCCTGCTAAACCCACACGGACCATATCTGGCTGTCCCCTGTCCTTTGGTGTGACGACGAGGCATTTAGTGGACTCAGCTACCGTAACCAGCGGAATGATATACAAGTCCCTCAACTCCTTGAGCATACGTCTTCCATCATTACGCCAGTACAGCTCCTCCGTCCCAGCAACTAACTTGATGTTGATTGTAGGATGGAGATGTACCGATACCAAAATGCAGGATAGCTTGACAAATCCGTCAAGGACTCGGCCTGTAGGTGAAGGATCCGCTAATGAACACTCTGCATTAACGACCTGGAAACGCTGCTCGACCGGCCCCTCACGAACGTATAGGCCCTGATGATATGTTATGGGCCCGTCAACTGAGGCCCAGGACCAAGTCGGCGCCCGCCACTGAGGAATCCACGGAAAAGGCCGTTCCAGTTCCCAGCACATATCAACCAATAAACTATCTCCCCAGAGACCCGCCAAATACTGCTGCTGGTTCCCGCGCCGCAATATCTCGGCCAAAGCAGATATGGCGGGTAATTTGTCAGCCGGATTGGTCAGCCGCAGTCCCGAATACTGCACCACCATCTGCCGCCAGAGTCGTCGAAGCGCACTGTTGCTGCTGATAGCAGCTCATTCTGGCCGTAATAGACGACCCGAGGTGCCAACATGCGTTCTTGATACGTCCATGCCCGTGTCAGCAGAGGAAAACTGGTAGACCTCCTCTGCAGTGCTTGATTCGGAAAGTGATGTGTCTCGCGCATGGTGATGGTTCCCGCCTGGATAGTGTCGGTTAGATTTGGCGCGGCGAAACAACCTCTGTGAACCGAGTCCGCCCAGGCCACGGCTAGCGTCAGGTGGGAATTGCGGTAATAATCAGCCATGCGCCCAGATTCAAGCTTCCAATCAGCAAGATCATCATCTCGTTGGATGATGCAGAGAGCATCGATCCAGAGATATCGCACACCCAATGCGCGGGTGAACTTGATGGCATCTCGGAATGTTTGAGGCAGCGTCTCGAGATCGATTCCCAGCATGTGCGCCTCCAATGTATCTCGAGTAGTTGCGCTGAAGTCAGCGTTGCCCCAGCAGTAGCTGAGACATATGTAGCGACCTCTCTAGCCCTTTTTTCCAGAAGGGCAACCGTGTTAGATGCATTGGAGCCGACATCGAGCACTCTTGTCGGCAGAACCGGATCATCGTCTTTCGGGGACGGGCATTCTTCGTGTGTTTTGATGCATGTGTCCAGCCATTGTTGGACAAGGGCGGTGGCAGCGGGCGATCCGGTTGACTGATCGGAGAGTAGCGTGCCTTGAAGACTCCATGAGTTTGATGACCCTGCGGATAGGGAATGATATGCTGAGCTAAATATTTGCCTCGTGGAGCCAGAGGGTGACTTACGCACCTGTCCTTTCGACCAATGCAAATGTTGAAACCCTGCCTCGAGTGAAATTCTTTACCCGGAGGCTCAGAAAAGACGTCCCCATTAATTGCCGCTGCTGGACCTGGGCCCTGGCTATCCGCGGGTTGACGTCGAGACGCTGCAGCACGTGGAAGAAACCATGGCACGCTGTGCAATGTCGTTTGCATTTCTCTCTGATGCGCACCTTCCCTGCTTGTATTCCCCAGTATGCACAGGGCTCAGCACTACGGGGGGCATGGAAAGGGTCGGGCAAGGATGTTTCCAGGTCAGACCAATCTGCTTCAGGGAATTCAGGGTCCATTAGGCTCTTGGATCTTCAGTGGTTTCGTCTGGTTTTGTTGGAGGCGGGGTTGCTTCACTGCAGCAGGAGCACAGCATTCTCGCCGCCCCGCTGTGGAGTCTTGGCGTTATCGATAAGAAAAGCAACCCCACATTCACCCCGCTGCCCTCTGCGTCTTCACGTCTGTGTTCCCAAACCACTCGTCAGGATACCTCGCGAAAGAACGGCCTCGGTCACTTGGCAGCCTCACCGCCGACACAAGACTTCTCTTGGGATTGCTCTCAACAAACCGAGGCCTCAGCCGCAAACGCATTTGGTTGGCACAGAGGAGAACCCACAACATTTTGCTCTCTGGTCGCTGGGCTCCTCCTGGCGTGCCCCACTTGCGATCTTTAGCACGCCAAGCAGATTCGAGTCTGATTCATCACCCAAGATGGAAAGCAGGGCACTCAAATTTGGAACCAATCAATCGATTTGGTATCCTGGCTAACTAGGCACGGAAGGCGTACGAATCGGCAACGGCTGAGATACTGCACTGACCGTCAAATATCAAGACACCACGGAGCCCAAACATCAACATCCAGCAGCGCCATTCCGCAGGCCATCCTGCTCCAACCCCCGACTCTTGAGCTTCGGGCCAGCCTTGATGATCTCTCCAACTGCAAGGAAAACCAGTCAGCAACTATCGTGGGAAGAATTAAGCTATGGGGTCTGTCTCACTCGGGTCATCCCAGAATTCATCCCAGCCTTGCTTAGCACCTTCGCAAGCCGACTCCCAAGTGGACGGTTCCTCGTTGCTTGAGGTGTCCTCGTGGCCGCTGCTGCTGCTCCCCTGACCCATTGTGCTTTTGAGGGCTGATGAGGGATCTATCTAGACGCGAATGTTGGGTTGTGATGGAGTGGATGGTGGTAGGTCCAAGATAATGGTGGTTGGGACTAGGATTGTGAGGTCTTGGGAGTGACGGGAATCAAGGGCCTTCTTATACCCGGATCTAACAGCCAACGTGGGCGACATCGTTTCTATGCCAGGCTCTTCAATGGCATAGCGCGATATACCGGAGCGTGCAGAAACACCCGCGGCTCGAAAACGCCATGCTCACATTTTTGCTATCGCAATCCAATCAGCGGCGTTTCCACACAATGGCACCAGAGGTACCTTGAACTTTTGTTCTTGTCCACTCATTTTACCAATAGTAGGGGCGGTGCTTGCAGCGTCGCACTACCCCCTGACCAATCGCCATTCAGTTCAACCCTCCTTTACACATCGAGGTCCCCGGCGAGCATCGTATTACAGAGCCTTGCAAGACGTCAATCCCTCGCCCCTTCCCCCCGCACCCACATTCGAGAAAAGAGTTTGTTCCGCCGGCAACGAGCGTCAATAACACGCAAGATTTGTTATCTGTGGCCAGTAATCATGGAGGTTCATCAAGGCGAGATATTCTTGCTGTACATTGTGCAGAACAAGCCCCTGTCTCGGGTGCGGGAAATCCTCAAGGAGAAGTACGGGTTTGAGATTCCGTACGTTGCCACCCCGTCGCCTGTCTTGACGACGTGCACGCTCCCTCTCTACCCCATTTCAATAACTGACGAAACCCCTTGGGGTGCTGTTATTAGCGTCAAAGCCATGAAAATGAAGCTCATGGAATGGGGTTACACCAAGAACGTCAAGCGTGCCGAAGTCGTGAGTATTCTCCGTGAGAAGGAGCGCCGTGACGCAGCTGGCAAACCCTCAGCTTTCACACTCCGTCAACGCCCGATAGCGCTGGAAAAGGTGGCCAAGCATGGCCATCGGGCTGGACTCTCCCTGCACCAAGGACAAAACATGAACCCCACTGCGTCGATTTCCACGAGTTCCAATAACAACGGGGACAGCCGTCAAATCGCATGTCGGACCCCTCCTCCGGCCCAACATGTTCCGCCACCCTTGCGTAACCAACGTTGGGTTGTCTCAGAAAACGTACTCTTCCACGTCGATGCACTCATCAAAGGGTCCTTTGAGGCAGGTCGATGGCGCTTCAACGGCAACGACGCCATTATCCACAGCTCCCGTATTCAAGATGACGACCTTGGGCGCCTGCACAATTTCCTGGGCAACCTCATTGACGGGTCAGCAGCCGCCACGACCGGAGACTTTTCCCGTGCGGGCACGCACTGGCGACAGGCGTTCTTGGCGGTTGAGCACCTCGTTTCTAGCGGGGAATACCACGACATTCTCCCCAACCTGGTCCAAAAGCTGAACGATCTGAATCGAGAGGGCCTCACGGAGGTGGCCGTCCTCCTAAAGCAGCATATTGCAAGGTGCAGCAGCAACAACTCTAGAACTAGTGCCACTGAGAGCGGGAACAACAGCGCCACGACCACGATTTACCATTCCCTCGGCAACCTAGACATGTCTGATCTCTCAGATATCGAAGAGCGCATAATGCAGCGTTTCAGTGAGCTATTTACGCAACACCTCGGCCCAGCGTGTTACAATACCTTTGTGATGGACATGAACCGCGCTCGACGGAGGTTGACGCACCAGCCGTGGACAACTTTTAATGATTTCCTGCCGCGCGTGGAGGGGCTGGATGCCCGCTTTGGTCGGGCCGATCGTCGGTCTCTCGACGTGCTTGGGCTACGGGCTGAGATTTTAAGCCAGCGCGGTGGTGGCGGTGGCGGCGGGTGGTTGGTTCAAGTTCAAGTTGAGGTTGAGGCTGAGGCTTTTGAAATTCTGGAAAGAATAGAGGGAATCCCCGAGAACGACCAATGGCAACGGTTATATCATCTCGTGCGGGCTTGGTTTTGGATTGGGCAGGCGCAATTCCGGCAGAGCAAGAGAGCACAGGCCGTGCAGAGTCTACAAAAGGCGGCGGGATTCGCCGAGGCGTTTCGTGAGGTCGAAGAAGCTACCGATATCTTCGAGCCGGAGCGTGTTGCCATTCGTTCGTACCTGGCGCAGCTTGGCGAGAGCTGGACCAACGCTAGGTGAACTACTGAAGGAGACTAGTGAAAATACTACTACCGCCTGGGTCGAGACAGGCTGTGGACTGCAGAGGCGTTTGCTGGTGTCGGCGACGAGGGGATGGAAGAGCGACGGATTGATCATCGTTCATATGTCTGGTCCATTGTTCTGGGCTTCAGACACAATGAATGCGAGATATGTCCATTTTCCAACCTTACCCAGCAAAGGTCCAAACTCCTTGAAGGGAACAATTCGAGTCACTTGCGCCCCCCCCCAAAAAAAAATTCCAACTTTGAGACGTCATGCCCGGCCACTCCCTCACTCAAATGGGCAATGCCGAACGCCACCCGGGCTTTGGGAAACTCTAAATCTCAAGCGTATAAATAAACCTGAGCTGACAGCGAATGGCAAACCTTCTCTTCTTCCTGCAAGCAACTCGCAAGCAGCTCCAACAACCATGCCAGGCTTGCAATGGGAACGCGACCATGATTTCGCAGCATCGCAATGAACGAGACCGAGTCCATCATTCTCGAGGTTCAAAATGACAGACTTGTCACAGCTCACACCATCTCATGCGCGCATTTTTCGCCATACCTCATCTGGTTGATGAGTTCTTCGACATCTCTATCGGACTGATTCGTTGAGCGTAGGATGATGAAGTATAGTGCCATCCGCGACGATAGGTGCCTGCTTAAGGTACCTACCTAGATAGTCAGCCAGCAGACACCGTGATATCGAAAAGCACGCCGTCAGACGACATTGAAGGGAACGCTGGAGCCCGACAGCTGAAGGACTCGAGAACCTTTAACCGCCCGCTCACCACCCGCAGCCATTTCTTGTACCACGCGAACATGCATATTCCGTTATGCTTGGATCTTCGCGCCGGGAGTGTTGCTACGCGGGGCCAAACGTTGATCTCGAGGGAACTCGCAGAAGAACTGCCGAATGCCAACGGGGAATTCGCGCCAACGACGTCGACATGAAGAGCGTATCTTGGGAAAGAAAGAGGGGGAGACCTAGTGACGGATTCCCGCAAAATGATTCCTAACCTGACCATTCCTTCCCAGGTGCCTAGGTTAGTCAGTCAGCAAGATACGAAACTTGTGGGTTGACTCTGGGGTCCCATCCAAGAGTGGTGAAATCACCAACCCTCGGTATGTCCAGTCCCGAGCCAGCGTCCACGGAGATGTCGAAACGACGCAAAAGTCTTCGACGTCACTTGACATTTGAAGAGAACACCGCAGGGAACAATGTTCTTTGGCAGG
>Ga0247763_1001081_pt1 | contig 16162 bp, 20 predicted proteins | sample UWRJL141409B4_FD_179926 | JGI IMG/M metagenome (GOLD analysis project Ga0247763, IMG submission 179926) | Plant litter microbial communities from Arlington Agricultural Research Station in Wisconsin, United States - UWRJ-L141-409B-4 | ecosystem: Environmental > Terrestrial > Plant litter >...
CCTACCTCATCTTACCTTCTCCGGGCATCACTCCTGCCCCAGATATCCGCGGAGCCGCGACCAACACTGGTGGTCATCGACCTCAACGGAACGCTGGTACACAGGCCCAATCGCAGAAACCCGTTCAACATTGTTGAGCGTCCAAACGCCCGACTTTTCCTGAAGTATTGCATCGACACATTCCGGGTAGTGATCTGGTCGTCAGCACGGCCAGGGAACGTGCGCACCATGTGTGAGCAGTTACTGGACCCTTTGCAACTCCAACAAGTTATAGCAATCTGGGGCCGTGACCACTTTGGCCTGTCCCCGGAGGATTACAATCAACGAACGCAGTGCTACAAGCGCCTGACGCAACTTTGGGCAGATCCCACTATTGCTGCGGCCCACCCCACTGGCGGCGTTTGGAACCAGGGCAATACTGTGCTCATCGACGATAGTGTCGAGAAGGCGCGGAGCGAGCCGTATAATGCCATTACCTTGCCTGAGTACGTGGGCAGGGGAGAGACTTCCCCGGTTTTGCCCCTTGTCCACGATTATCTGAACCTCCTCGCTTGGCAGGCAGATATCAGTACTTACATCAGAACGCACCCTTTCCAGGCGGACCGCGCCCTCATTGAGAGATATGGCTCTGAAATACACGAGAATCTGCGTTCTCAGTCTTCATACGGGCTTGATATGGTGGGCATCAATACGACGGAACATAATCCTGCACAGAACGCAGAATTTATGTGATTTGTCGGACGCGGCCTGGGGTGATGCGGGAAAAGCTACCCATCAGAAAAATAGTTGACAGCAACCATGTAGAGTATACAAAGAAGGGGTCAAATTACGACCCCGCCACTTTTGAGCACCACGAGGATTACGAAACGTAACTGGGCAGTTTTGGTCTCTATTTTCGGACTCCGTCGACTCGACTGTCGATGACTTACAAAAACACGCGAACTACGGCCTCCCGCCTTTCCCATGCCAGGTCCATTTCATCAGTCATATCCCGTAGTCATGTGTATTTCTGTCCTTGCATGTCGACAACCTCAAATTACGGAGTAATTTATTTGAAGACCTTGCCAGCGGCGTGGGGGTACTCCTTGCCGTCCTTGACGGCGGGCTTATCCCAAGACCACTGGGCCTCAATGAAAGCACGGTCCTCAGCATTGTTGGGGTCGAGCTTGGTGAACTCGTAGCTTTCATAATCCGGGGCAACGTCGAAGACGGGCTTGTACTCCTCGCCACGGATGACAAAAGCACCCTCAATGACCGAGTCATTGTTAGTACCATAGACGGAAGCACTGCCGAACAGGTACTTGCGGGACGCCTCCAATCGGTTGTTGAACCCACCAATCAGGTTGCTGGACATAAAGACCTGGGTGAGCTCGTCGTTGTACTTGTAGACGACCTTCCACAGGGAGTACTCGTCAAACTTGACATTTTCCCAGAACCACTTGAGCGCCTCGGGAGTGTCGACGTTGGAGTACTGACGCTTCCACTCATCGAGGGGGAAAGTGGCTCTGGGGAGGGCCTCGAGTGGGTGCTTGGGTTTGGGCGCTTCCTGGGCGGGCTCCTCCTCGAGCTCAGCGGCCGGCTTGGGCTTAGAGGCCTCCTTCTTGGGGGCAGCTTCCTTCTTCGGCTGCTCGGGCTTCTTGGGAGCAACGTTGGTTAACTTAGGGGTATCAAGGAGAGAGTACGGGGAAGCAACCGCCGAGTAGATGGGCTGATTGTAAACGGTCTCGTACCAACGAGAAACGTTGGGGTTCTGTGCACGCCACTCCTTGTCGAAGAAGAACTCGAAACCACGGGCGATGATGCCGGTGGCGAAGAGATCGGCCAGGGTGATACGCTCACCAACCAGGAAGGTATTATCGCGGAGGTGCTCCTCGACCACAGAAATAGCCTTCAGAGCAGCCTTTTGGGACTCCTCAACCGACTTCTTGTTGTAGGGATCACGTCCAAGGAGAGGGCGATACCAGCCACCCAGCTTCGGGAGGACCTCAGAGTTGAAGAAGGACAGCCACTTCAGGATAGAAGCATAACTGAAAGAGTTTAGGTGAGTCATTGGGTAGCAGCATGTGTGATCCGTCGGACTTACTCCTGCTTTGTCTTGCCGAGAAGCGTAGTCTTCTCATTCTGGGACGTGACTATAACTTTGTTAGCCCCGCGCCAGACTCTTCATCCAGATAACAAAGAAACCGTGACAGAAGGACGATCAGAAGTTAGAACCAAGTCAACACCATATTTCAGATAGGGATAACTGTTAGAGAAAATGTCTAGGTCATCATGTCGAAGGAGGAGATCCAGCCTGATGGGGAAGCAAAGTGGGGCAAGGCAGTTGCTTGCGGCCCGATTTTGAACACGTACCATAGACAGCGATGGCGATGCACTCAGAGAGGACATATCCATCAGCACCGACGAAGGTCGGGACTTTGGAAAGTGGGTTGTACTTGAGGTACTCCGCGGTGGGCTTCTGAGTGTCAGTCTCAACAACCTCAAGGTCGAGATTGTTGGCCTTCGCGACGGCGAGAATGGCCGTAGAGCGGGGGTTCAACTGCATGCGCGAACAAATGATCAGCGATTATTGTCTATGTGAACGACGAATTTGTAGCAAAGGAGCTTACCGGATATGTGTAAAGCTTTCCGAACGCCATTTTCGCTACACTACGCACGTCCAGTGTTGGTGGCTGGTTCGAGGTTTTGTTGGGGAAAGAAAGAACTTTCTCGGGCAAGTTCGTAGAGATTTTTTTATTCTCTGGCGGGGTGTCGGTGAAATGAGAGGTTGGTGGGGTTGGTGTTTGATGCCTGAGGCATGTAGGCGCTAGTTGCGGCGGCATCATGGTCCGAGCTCCCCATCGAAAACCTTTGCTTGCAGATGCGAATTGCCCCAGCCAAAGAAACCACACAATGGCGATGCGCTGAGGATCGCGCGCCTGAAACATCCACGATGGCCACTTCGAAACAAACCTTTATAGTAGCCCTGAGGCGAGCTCACCATGCCGCCAATGGCCGATGGACACACCTGGAGGCGCGTTTCCTGGCCTTGCGCACTGCCGACTCGACGCTGAACCGAGCGAGATGTCTCTCTACCACATCCTACCCCAACGAGGCCCCCGAAGGTATGCCGATACAAGCAGCCGACGAAATTGACTTCAAGTCAACTGGACCTCTACCGATGGCTCGTCCAGTACCTGGGTCTCCATCGTACTTCTCGCGCATCCCAATTTTTAACGACAAACTTCTACACCTCGAGAACCTTATGCGGGCTCACAGTCAGCTGCCAACAATACCAGCAAGTCAGGTCAACCGCGTTGCATGGAAAACAATCAAGGACTTCAGACAATCATTGGGTGAGCACATGAAGGAATCCGACTTCAACAGGTGCATCACGTTGGTGAAGCGACTGCATCAGATCCATCCCGACATGAAACCGAGAGAGGTCAAACTGGCTCTCAAGACCTTCGAGAGAGAGATACAGCCGTTTTACAGAGAAGAAAGCAAGGCTCCGATTGACAAACTGGGGCGTGCCCTGGGTGCCGGCCGAAGAAAGGCATCGACTGCCCGGGCGTGGCTGGTGGAGGGCACCGGCGAGATCCAAATCAACAGCAAGAGCCTGTCCGAATTCTTTGGGCGTGTGCATGATCGCGAGAGTGCCGTATGGGCCTTGCAAGCGACAGAGCGACTGAACAAGTATAATGTCTGGGCTCTTGTTAAGGGTGGTGGTACTACCGGTCAGGCTGAAGCTCTCACGTTGGCAATCGCCAAGGCCCTCTTAGCACATGAGCCTGCTCTGAAGCCCGCATTGAGGAAAGGTAAGCGGGCAGCCTTCTTGTTCTGGTTTGATGCTGCAGATCTTGGGCAACGTTTGCTGACAGATCATCCTCTAGCTGGTTGTGTGACTCGCGACCCGAGGAGGGTGGAGAGGAAGAAGCATGGCCATGTCAAAGCCAGGAAGTCGCCCACCTGGGTAAAGCGATAGTTCAGGCTCCAACAAGCATTGCGCATGAACGGACGGCCCTTGGGGCGAGTTGGACCACCTCCCCCACCGCCTCTCTGTGTATAAGCTTTTGTATCTGTAACGATTCTAATTATCTGTGTGGGCCCAGGGGAGAAAGCGAGGAGAAAGAGAGAGAAATAGTGAACGCGCAAGCCTTCCATGCAGGCGGGCATAATATAAAGTGTACAGTTACAAAGGTATCGGGACTTACCGACCGGCGGGAGTCAGCCGTTCTTGCTGTGCCAGGATTTCTGAGTTTAGTCGAGCCAACCGAGAGGAGCCTCAAACGGTGCGAACCCCGGAACGACGGGGTTTGGGGAACGCGGTGTGGCCTCGGAAACGGGTCTCATGAGCGGCCGAAACATGAGGGCAACAGAGTACCATGAGATAGTCTCATAGTCGGGAGCCTGTGATCTGCTGTCGCAACTTGATCCGGACCCGAACCCAGCGATGGAAACGGGTAAGGCAGGGAATACTGGCAGTGGCCCTGTCGATAGCATGGCCTCGGCTCAATCAGACACATTCTGCACCCCGGTGCACCACGTCTGGGATTAAGAGGAACTAACGAAATGAGCCGCAACGTCAACGCGGAGCAATGCAACTTCGTCCAAAAAGCCTGCCGCGGCAACCCGTGGCATCTCGTGGCAGCGGCCATGGCCGCAGCACGTGTAATCCCATGTCGCAACACCCCAAGTTCCGTCCGTCCCATGATGCTACCAAAACCTTGGAGATGCGCAAACAGACTCGTTTGGTTTGCCAATGGAAACAGTGCAGGCGTTCGATCTTGATCCCGCATCCCTGGCCCTGGCTGCCGCAACCACAGTGACTGCGTCTCCCACACGCGCCGACCCCTTCGCAATCATCAGAATGGCATGCTGCCCACCACATAAAACAAGCCTCCTGCAACACGCGAGCACTGGCAGAAAGGCCGAGCAAATCCAAGAGCGCAGCCTGCCTATTGCATGTCGCCACACTTGCAGAAACTGTGCATCCTCGCAATCCGTGTCATTTCCAGCATTTACTCAGTGCTGCCTTCGCACAGACCCTCGCGGTCGTCTTGCCGTCGCAGAAATATTCGAGAAAGACGTTCCTAAATGCCGCCGAGGCTAGGCCCCAACCAGCCCCGTCCATGGCGCCAAACGGCATTGCTCGCTATTGAATATATAGAGGCTTCTCTATACAGAGAAATATATATGCACTGCGAAGGCCAACGTCCAGGTCGAGGGGGGCGCTTTGCAACCGCGAGAGCATCTGATCAGGGGCGTGAGTATGAAATGTGAGCATGGATGGATTCTGCGACTCTGATGATTGAAAAAGCTGGGTCTTGTGGGTGAACAAAGAACCGCTGCGCTCGAGGGATTCTGTGGCTTTTGTTGCAGGCTGCGGACAACGTCCGCTCACACTTGATTGACAAAGACTCTCAAGACAGTTCTGCCCAGACTTGCCAGGGCAACTAAGGCCGAGACATAGAGGCTCAAAAATTATGCGACATTTGCCACCCGTGCCGTTGAAAGCTGAAAATGCGTTCGGAGTTGCGGGTCCTTGGCTAAGAGATGCGTATGAAGACTGCCGGAGTTCAAGATGCTCGCACCCGGTCCAGCTGATGTAGCAATCGCGGCCTCTCCTCCGAAGCTAAGATCGACACCGTCGAGCGGTTGATTGGGACGTGCCATGTTCTGACCACAGGTAATCAATCGCCCGACATACACAGTGCGGGCAGGTTGCATGTTTCGATGCGCTGCGCCAGAGAAGCTCTGTGTGGGATTCGCAAGCCCGCCTTCGATCGGTGGCGTCCCATCAGCTCCATGAAATGCACACAGCATGTCCCCCTGAATACGCACAGCGGCGATGCAGTGATCGCGTTTGGCTGACGAGGCCAGGGAAATTGACCAGTCTCCCGACCAGAGACAGGGCCAACTCAGATGTCTCGAGTTCGCGGGGTAAGCTTCCGAACTCGCAAGCACCGCACAGCCTCTATGTGTCTAGGGCCCCAAGCCCGTTCGCTCGCCCAAACGGCCGAAGGGAACCTGGGAAGCGCACGCACCCTCCCGGTACCCATTCTCTGGGCCAGGAGCCTCCCTCCAGTATGTGTATCGCCAAACCAAGACACACAGAGACTAATTGCAAAAAGCCGCGTTGAAGCATCCAAACAACAGCGCGACTGAGCTGCAGAATCGGATGAGATGCGAGGCATATCCGCGCCAGAAAGTTGAAGAGACGGCCCCCAGAGCTGCTGCGTGTGCGTCGCGTCCTGGCGTCCAGGTACTTGTACTTGCAGTACTTGGTGACCGGTTAATGTGACGCATGGTAGCCTTGAGTACCGCGACTACGTTCTCATGCGCGTCAGCTGGCGATGTCGGGCGGAATGCTGGGCCGTCCAAGTATCGCTACCTCTCGGCCTCGGCAAATGGTTCCAGAAGCTAGCATCGTCTTGAAAACTGATTCGACGGCCCTGGCCATCTGGAAACCTGAGCCAGGACCCTGGTCAATCCGACGCAGCCCACCCCAAGCACGGACAGGGATCTACCTCGCAGCTCTGGACCTCTGTTTGACGACATGCCTCAATTCCCCTGGCAGCTTAAGTCGACGACATGGATCCAGGATCTTGGAGCCCACCTCCTTCATCATAACAAATATACTGACCCGCAGAACGGCAGTACCTGTACACTTGGCCCGGCCGACCAAGTGCCGGCTGTATCTCCGTCCGTCCTAAAGTCAATCGAGGTCGCGCGCCAGTAATTCGAATGTGTTCGTGGCACAAATTTTTCAACGCTCAGACAGCCAGCCCAGATAAACAGGCTCGATGTTGGCGTGAACTAGTCACTGACCAGATCCATCCGGCCAAATGCGATTGTGCCGCTAGAAGCCCGGAGTAATTTTTTTCAGCACCCTTTGCTGCTGCCCCGACGACCTTGCTCTCTGCTTGGCTCATAGAGTGGGGGTGGTGGCGCTGCCAGGTTTTTTGGTCTGGCGCGCGGTCGTCTCTTTACTCTTGCTTGAAGTACTTGGATCGGAGACTCCCTACTTCTGATTAGCGCCATTTTGGTCTTTCTTTGCCTTCACTCGCTCCCAGTGCTTACCCATGGTCTAGTAATGAGCGGTGGGTGAGCGTGAAACATTGGCCGCTGTTCCTTGCCCCTTGGTTGCCAGTTGGGAGAGCCAGGTCGGCGACACTAAGAGAAAAAAGGCCGCGCTGGCCAGACAAGACAGCAACATGGTCTCAAACAGCGAAAGTGGGATAGGTGAGGGGGCCCTCTTGCCACCGGTCAAGAAGCGGGTTTTTTGGCAAAGCAGGCATCTGGGGCACTGATTGGAATCTAAGCATTAGCTTAGGGGCCGGTAGGAGGCCAAACGAGCTGATTCCCGGCGTTTGAACCAGAGAGAAAACATGTGTTCCAAACCCAGCAGAGCTGCGGTCGTCAGGTTGCTGCGAGGATCTTGCGGACCGAAGTGGAGGTGACAGAGGTCCAAATAATGAATTGGCCGGGTCAGCAGACATCGGATTTCGAATGCAAGAGGTTCCTAGCAGGGGGTAGAGGGGCAGCGGTGCCAAGCGGGACGAAGGTTTGGCGCTGTTGTTGCGTTCGATGTTTGGCATCCTTCCATGCCTCCTTCCGCAATAAGTCGATTTAAACTTCGAACCTTCCAGCCGGATACCTACCCAGGGCCTGTGCCGGGCTGACAGGACTTCCCACGTCCTTACCACCACCACCCTTGTATTTGATCCCCTCTGTTCACACACGCCCATCCACTCAAGGCCGCTCACGCCCACACCTGTTCAAGCCAGCTCCCAGCTCCATCCAGTTGAGGGCAACCCAGCTCGAGCCCAGTTCCCCGTTCCGCCACGCAGCAGACGACGCAGCACCGCAGAGTGCGGCGAGGTGCGGCCCGACCAGGCACGTCCGTATGCAGGCAACGACACGGCGAGTGCCCTGACAAATAAAAAGGGCGAGCGCCGTCGGTCGACCTGGCGGGCCCGGCAGCGCGCCGAGTACATTGACAGCAGCAGCGGTTTTGCGCAAGAAATTCACAGCTTGGGGTCTCTGATTGACGGGCGGTGGCCTGCAGTGTATGCGCGGAGTAGGGGATAGAGAGAAGGAGCGATTGGCAGCCAATCCGAAAAGGCAACACCCGTCTTACTACGAGCCGCCTTCCCTTTTTAGTTTTGCAACATCGAGCGTCACCGGCATTCTGTGAATGCATCGGAGCCACGCCCTTCCTTTCTCCTCCTGGGCTTCGTCCAGCGTCCCCGACAGCCGGCATCCACAACCACTATCCCGCCAGAATCGTCCTGGGTCGACTATCTGACCGTCATCCCGTTCCCTCTGTCCCCTTCTCTGGCACCCGCTGCTGCCCTGCTCTTCACTTTCCAGTCTTTCAAGCCTATTAGATCACACCCTCTGCCCCCTGCGAGCGCCGCCCGCTGTCCTCCGGACAGGCAGCACCCCCAGGTCAAAAGATCCACAAGAAACCTTCCCTCCTTACTCCTCTACCCCCGCCCCCCTAGCGTCCGGCACTGGCACCGAGAGGTCGCCTCATCTGGCCCGGGGTTACTGTAGATCTCTCTACGCCGGGGTACAAGGTCGCAGCCAAGCAGACATCGTCTCTCGATACACGCCCATATGTCCAGTCCACGAGCCGGCGACTTCCCTTACTCAGGTATGTGCTATTAACCCCTGCGACTAAATTTGACGGTCGATGGTGTGGAGAAACGCCAACGCCTCCGATCGGCCTGGACTAACAAGGTACTTGGCCCTATCGGTAGTCTCCATGTATACATACACCAGCACCCGGCAAACCGCGCTTTTTTCTTCTTTTGCGACTCCGAACTCTCCATTGTCTTGGAGCGGAAGAGAGTCCTAGACAACTACCACACCTCTTCCGGACCAGCCCAATCTCCTAATCGACCTCTCCGCCAGCCGTCACACTCTTGTCCACTGCCACGCTAGGAGAGGAACCCTTGTCCTCCCTACACGCGCCGTGCTCCCCGCCATTCAGCCCAAAAGACATCACCCGGTCAGCATCCTCGTCGCCCCGGGTCGAGTATAAGACCGAGTATAGTTTCCTACGAGCAGCTCAAGTCTTTACTTCCCTGTCCACCGGCACCCCTGGCTCACCCTCCACTGGCGAATTTAGCACCGCCTGGGAAAAAGTCCAGCATCTCGAAACTTGGCAGTCTAGCATCCCGGTACATCGACACCCTCGACAGAGTCCCTGACATCCGCTGCCATTCGTGGCGATTCCATAGCTGTTTCTCCACGTCTCCACCGGCTCCTTTGACCCACTGGTGGTTTGATCTCGAGGCCTGGAATTCCCCGGTTCGAAGCAGCATCAGCTTCACTCACACCTTTCACCACAGAGGCGTGCCTTCTCCGACCCGACCGGTACATTGCCTGCGACGACAAGCTCCGTCCTAGGCTTCGGAACTAAAAAGCTTCGCACCGACTGACCTCATGGTCTCCACTATCGAGCGTAAAGTTCCATCATCCAAGCGTCTTGGTGTCTCAAGACAGGCTTGCTTAAGCGTCTAGACCTTACCGAAGAAAAAAAAACCCCAAAAAATTCCGAAGCGTCGTTCGATTTTGTCCCAGCATACTTTTATGGAAATACAAACGACATCCTATCGACTACATCAACCTGATCCGTTTTCTTCTCCCTCTGCGTGGCACACCACACGGAGCATCGAGACCTATTCGCCGGCGGTCCAGGCCACCGTGCCACTGTTTAGTGAGAACAGGTTCTACTCAATTACACCTCGGGTTCTTGGAAGACGCCGAAGGTGTTCAGGGCAGACCGAGCCAACAACCTTGTGGCTTCACCCCAGGCCCGGAAGCCGTTGAAGACAAACGCCGTGTAACGGAGCCGCAGCTACAACCGGGCGGTTTTACAAATCTTCTGGGCTGACTCCACACCTGGCGGGACACCAGGTGGGCTCGCCAATTTTGGCTGTCAAACAACTTTGTCGATCCCGTTGGCATGGACGACAACAGAGGGCAGAGGAGGCAGAATGAACCGCCCACCCATTCCGCTTCCAATCCACGATACCACCCATCACTGCACGAACAGTCTCAACAGCGGAGATCGTTTACTGGGTCACATAGCGACAGATTCCGGCCTGCTCCCCTCAACACTCCGTCTTCGGGAGCGCGGGGGATAGGCAGTTCGGCAGGCTACAGTACATACTACCAGGAGCCATCGGCTACAGGTTTTTCCACTGCCGCGATACCACAAGGAACGATGGGATACCACCATACTCCCGCTGACTATGGGCAGCCGGATACACGGCAGACACAGAGCTTTGCTGGCGCGTACAACCCAACAGCCATGATATACAACGTACCGCAGGCCACGGGCCCGCAGAGCACTGCCGTGTACGATACGAGCCAGCAGTTTTCCTCGCGGCAACCTGCAGGCTTGCAGATGATGTCCACGGATGTCGCTGCCCCCTACTTCTCGGGCGAGGCAGCCAACACGGCGACAGCTTCCGCTCTCCAGGCTCAGACAGGATCATCTGGCGCTTCCCAGGTATATCAACAAACCGGCTTGCAAAACTATTCGGCCAGTAACATGGCCGCGATGGGGGGAATGCCCACACAGTCCGCACCTACCCAAGACGTTAGGATGGAAGAAGAATACCCCGCGCCAGAGGGCTTAGACGCGGCGTACGCGTCCTACCAATCAGCACTGAAGGCGATTTTTCAAAACATACAGGACAGCGCCTTGGCCTCTGCCAGTGATTCTCTGCTTAGCGTCTCGGACTGGCTCTTGTCGCATGTTGCTGAACTTGGTATGTTTTCTCTTGCTCCCAGCTCGATAGGTCTACTGAAGGCGTCTAACTGGCTAATAGGGCTTACTTCGGACGACCAAAATCTACATAGCGATCGGATTAAGCTTTGGAATGACTTCAACCACGCCTGGTTGGCGATGCTCCAAGCACAAAAAGATCTAATGGAATCCGGTCACCAGTTACAACGCACTCAGAGCCTCGTCCCGCAAGAGGGGCTAGAAAGGATGGGTAAGGAATTGGTGCGATTATGCGACAGCATCGAAAGACACGGCCTTGTAGACTACGAGTATGGTGTCTGGGAAGAACAGATCATAACAAGTATGGTTCCCGTTTCCCGATCATTTACGAGTTGATTTGGATATGTTGACCAACACTGCCAACCCCTAGTCCTCGAAGAGTGCCTTGACCTGTATGGGACGTCTACGTCATCAAATACTGGCGGATTAGCCTCGGCCTCGCACCAACGGTAGCCTCGAAACTCGATTACCCATGCCTTCCGGCATACCATACCTACCTTACAGAAGCGGGTCTGCCCAGATGGAATTACTTGGGAGATCGAGGGAATCTTAATTCACACGTGGACTTTTTCTAAATCGGGCACCCAACGTAGCTCGTTATTTGAATCCTGTTTGTGTTTTCCTTTTGTCTTGTTTGGTCGAGCGTTCTGTCGAGCGAGGAGTTGGTAGATGGACTTCGCTGCTACATGGCTTTTTCGGAGTTGTGGGGTTGTCAATCCGGGCATACAAGCTCGGGCTTTATTGAGGCGCCATTGATTCCGTTCTGGGGCGTCTTGGTTTGGCGTATAGGAGGAGAGGCTCTGGCATTGGGTAGTTTGGCTAGACGGCGTGCATGATGGAATCCCGACGCCTGGCAAGAAGAAAAAGTATAAACGCAGCAGTGGATAGACGACATGGCGTGGGTCTTTTCCTGTCCAAGCACCTGCAAAGACGAGTTAGAGGTCGACAAGACTTTTACTTCACCCAGCTGGTCTGTGGGCGCGTGATCATGCTGGTGCATGCACGTGCACAAAACCTCGGGATGGTTGACGTAGGCATATTAGAGTCACACTGGGAAACCTGTGGGTCGGCGAGTGGCAAGAAAAAAGCAACATGTTGGCTGGTCTAACCTTCAACTTGTACATATGTTTGGTTATAGAAACTGGGTGGCAGCCCCAGGCTGGTTAGCTAGCCCCATGTATACCGCCTCCCAAGGCATAAAAAGCTGCATTGGTTCCCCCCAAAAAAGGAGAAAAGAGTTGTACAGAAAATCGCACTAATGAGCGACATGGGACGACTATGTTCTCGTTGGCAACACTGACCAGGGGCCCCCTGGTCAGACATGTCTCAACACGCAATACGAAGTACCGAGGGCTGAATCTCGACGTCACGCTGGGCCGTAGTGCTGTTTATTTTTATTTTATTTCAGTTGATAAGGAGGGCACCTCGTAGCGTAAGCGGCGATCGCTCAGGGGAAGCGAAACTAACCGGCGTTGACACGAGAGAAATCTTCATGGCACGCCTTCGTGTTGATGCGCATCGTGATGTTGGAATAAAACATGTCTGGAGACAGCACTAACCACACTACTGCATGACATGAAGCTTCGGAATGCAGCGAGGTAACATTGGAGGTCGTTGGCCGCAGCGACCCGAGCGACGAACATTAAATGCCCGATCTGATCAGATAGCCGATCACACCTGTTTTTGCGCAAGTGCAGGTAACCGCCCCTGCGCTAAGTTAGCATCTCCTTGGGGGTAATCTGGGCCTTTTTTCTGTCATCAGGGGCTTGTAGCCAATGGGATCGTCTCCATGGCAAAAGCTTAGCGTTTGTGACCGCTGGTCCAACAACAGGGGCTTAGTGAGAAAATTGTTAAGGGCAATGTACGCTAACTAGTGTATATAGAACTACATATTGTGGTAGGCAGACGTAAGTCGAAAAAAAGTGCCCAAATTACGCCCAATGGGACAAAGGCAAGGCCGAAATACGGCCCATGCTGAGATTTCGGCCATGTGTTCCGTCGCTTCTCAGGAGCACCCTTGCAAAGGGGGAGCAAGCTCCTTCCTTCGCAACTCTACACGTAAATTTTGGGCCCTGTCCCATGGGTTCCCCATCTGTCCAGGATCAGCATCGATTTCCCGATGCGGGCGAACGCTTGCGGTGGCAATAAAGTAGGAGCGCACCTTGCTCAATTTGACACTGCACCTACCCGATGCCAACGTACGATCCGACGACTGACAACGGAAAGCGACCGCGATACATCGGATATCCGTTCTGGTGGGGGAACGGGGCATCGCAGAAATGGGATGAAAGTGCATGGGTGAGTGTCAAGGGATTTTCGATACCATCACCCTTTGCAGCAAACCTTTGGCCCACCATTGGCTGGCTGATCTCCGGGTGGCTTGAGCTGGCGAGATCCCAGAGCCATGGATCAGCCAGTTAATGGGTGTTGCAAGACCCCCTACCTCCCCCATACACCACTAATGCGAGCTACCCTGCCCGGGAAGAGCGGGGGATCAGCCTCTGGACTCGGAAAGGGACAAAATAACCGACTGGCTTCACGGCAGGTCAGTCCATTTTAGGAAACAGCTCCCCCTCATGCTAGCAGTCTAATCAATTGCAGTCGTAGTGCAACAACCACCAAGTGAGGACCAGTTCCAATATTGTCCCAGATGATCCAGGCTGACCGAGGTCACAGGGGCGCTACTGCCCGATACGATAAGCCGAGACATCAATGACACTTGCTCATATTGAAATTGACCCCACCTGTCGGTGCAGCTTCCATGAGTGACTGTTGACAGACGGGTACTGATAAATCCCGCGAGAGCTTGGTGCATCATCCGGACACGGGAGAGTACACTCTGAGGGTAGCGTTCCTCTGGTCTTCATTGGTCAAGTCAACTTCGGATCACCATGTATGGTGGATGTATTCTCTTTTGTCGTTTCCATCCCACTCCCTCCGGCAACCGGCTCCCTCAGGAATAGTTTGGTATGGAATACCTGAGATCTACCTCTCCTAGGATATCTAGAGAGGTCTCACCGTTGTCACTCTACTTGGTCATTCGGTCGGCCAGAACAAGTAAAGAACATGCACATCCCGCCCTGACCACCCCCACTGCTGCCCTCTCAAGGACCAGTTGTCAACAAGCTTGCCGAGCTGAAAAGAAACCCTCTGGTCTGATTACGGATTGGGCCGTGTCGAAGCACACGCTCGCACACCTACCCTCAACCCCGCACGTATGGCAAAGCGGCCTTCTGCTCGATCATCGGTCAACATCTCCTTGCTGGGGATCGATATCGGGCCTCCTGTCTCTCCGCAAGGCTGTGAAGATACATCGGTGCAGCCCGGATGAGATCCTACTCTCTCAGCCCCCTCTATGCTCTCTCTCCTTTCTCTACCTTCTCCCATGGTTTGACGGTGTACCAGTCATCCAAAGCGGAAAGCTTCGCAGCCCACCATTCACACCGGTTCTCAGGAGCCTGACCAGCCAGTGATAGTCACCACCCAGCAACAGTGTAGATGGAGTGAAGCATACAGCTCGCTTCCACGAGGTGGAAGGTACGTTGAACGTCGCACAGATTAGCACCCAAACATCTGAAAAGGACGGCCCACATTTGGCACGGAGAGGAAAAGATAGAACGTCATGGATATCACCCGCTAACGGGACAGGCTATCAAATGCCAGCCCTAATAATCTTTGGCCCGTATAGGATTTAACGCCGCTTTATGAACTTGCTGCGGCTGCCACTACGCTAGGCGAAGGCCAAGTTTCCACCTCTCGGGACTTTATACTGCGAGAATTCGACAGGAGAAGCACAAAACTATCATCCCTCTTTTATTTTTTTATTTTTTTTTTGGGGGGGGGGGGGATCATGGACCCTTCAAATTATGGTATCTCGAAACGAAGCGATATGAATTAGAAGTGGTCTGCCGACTTATGTCAGCAATGTGGTAGTCCCTCGCTCCAGAGAACTACTTACCAAGCGTCATGCTGATGCTCACGTCTGTGTTCTCCACCATCTTGGTGAACTCCTCGAAGCTGATCTTGCCATCCTTGTCAAGGTCGGCCTCCATGATGGTTTTGTCCACGATTTGCTGCAGTTGCTGGTCTTTGAGATTATTACCGACCATCATCTTCAGCACGATGAACAACTCGCCGTTGCTAATGTAGCCATCGCGGTCTATGTCGTAAACCTTGAAGGCGAATTCCAATTTCTGTTGCTTGTTTCCCTTGCTGGAGAAAGCGCTGAGCCCAGAGACAAATTCTTGGAAGTCAACATCGCCGCCACCGTCTTCGTCGAAGATGGCAATCATCCTGTGTAAGCCACAACTCAGTCAATCGGTCGCTGGTTTTTGGGTGCATGTGATATGTCTCTCACAGAGGAGGTCTGACCTGGTTGCCAAGGGATTCGACGATATTTGTGGTAGACTGAGAAACTCTTCGCGCTCAATAGTACCGGAATTATCCTATCGTGGACCTGATAAGTTGTTGCAACGGTCATGATCAAAGATAGCCCAAGCATACCTTATCAAGTTTCATGAACCTCTTTCGCAGGCGGTCAACTTCCTCCCGATCAACTGAACAACCACCCGTTAGCCACGAGGATGCCTAGAGGATGCGCAACCACCCTATTCTCATCTCCTTTCCCTCATGTCTGAGGATCTAAAGCCAGCCGAAATCTTCGATACAAGATGTAGACTGCGACAAGGGGCAGGGGGAGACGGTCTCCATTGTAGCAGGTGTCAACAAAGTGAGGGGACTAACAATTCGTCCCCTGGACGATGTTGTCCAGCACAGCGCTGGTAGTGTTTCCCATACTGGCGACGGCAAAGTATTTGCAACAGAGTGGGCGTGACGGCGGGACGGTAACGGGCGCAGCGACAACTCCTCAACGAACGCTCCCAAGCTCTCGGGCAAAACCCGGAGCGCGTTGTGTCTCCAACGACGGAGCAGGCCTCGGGGCTAATGCAATGATCGCAGTGCAGTAATGGATGGGTAAAATTGCAATCCTACAAGAAGGTATTGATCTGAAGTCGCCGTCCGCCGTGGATAAGGAGTTGGCGGATTGAGGTCGAGACTCCTCGAAGTTTGGCGATGGTGGGGTTTGAGTTATCTTGGTGCCTCTTCGTAATCAGATCCTGTTCTGGCCCCACGTTAAGGAGAGGGGCGAGCAGCCACAATGTCACGTGATATTTCAAACGCCCTTGTAATCGAAGCTGAATGCACCTTTGAAGCATTTTCTACTCCATATTTGGTATTGAATCGCGCAGGCATCCTCGCAGGTTCATTGGGCCAAAACGGCGGTGGAAGAGATTTTTTTTGACCGCTCTGCGTAGTGAGGAGGGCCTTGGTTAGGTAGAGAGGGGGCGAGGGACATGGAAGGGGCGGCTATTTTTT
>Ga0247763_1001082_pt1 | contig 16146 bp, 11 predicted proteins | sample UWRJL141409B4_FD_179926 | JGI IMG/M metagenome (GOLD analysis project Ga0247763, IMG submission 179926) | Plant litter microbial communities from Arlington Agricultural Research Station in Wisconsin, United States - UWRJ-L141-409B-4 | ecosystem: Environmental > Terrestrial > Plant litter >...
GCCCCGTGCTCAGCGAGAACACGCTGCCGGGCACGATGCTGATGCCGGCCTCGCGCGCCGACCAGAACAGTCGCTCGCCGTCGCAGCCGCGCGGCAGCTCGAGCCACGACATGAAGCCGCCTTCGGGGCGGCTCGCCCGGGTGCCGGCGGGGAAGTGGCTGGCGACGGCGTGCTCGAGCTGACGCACCTGCTGGCGCAGCCGCGGGATCATCCGCCGCAGGTGTCGATCGTAGACGCCGGAGGACAGGCACTCCGCTGCGAGGAGCTCGGGCAACGTGGCGTTGGCGAGCGTCGTCATGCGCTTGAGCGCCGCGGCTCGCTCGACGTGCGGCGCATCGGCGACGAGGTAGCCGACCCTGCCGGCGGGCAGCAGCGTCTTCGAGAACGAGCCGGCGAGAAACCACGGCGCCTTGCCCTGCCCCGCCGTGTCTCGCGCGGGATGCCCGCCCAGGTGGCTGGCGAGCGGTGACGGCGCGCGCCCCTCGAAAGCGAGCTCGGAATACAGGTCGTCTTCCACGAGCGCGACGCGGTGGCGCTCGAGCACCGGTGCAAACGCGGCCTTGCGCGCCTCGCTCATCACGCTGCCGGTTGGATTGGCGACGCAGGGCATCAGCACGACGGCGCTCACGCGGTGCCGGCGACACGCGAAGTCGAGCCGCTCGGGATCGACGCCGTGCTCGGGCTCGCCCGGCAGCTCGATCACCTCGGCGCCCGCGCTCTTGATCGCGTCGAGGATGCCGAAGTACGTCGGGCACTCCACCGCGACCAGTCCGCGACCTCCCACCGCGCAGCGGATCGAGAGCGAGAGCGCCTCCATCGTACCGCTGGTGATGAGCACGTTCTCGGGCCCCACGCCGAGGCCGCGCGCCGCCAGGCGGCGCGCGATCAGCCGGCGCAGCTCGGGGTGGCCCGGCGGCAGGGAATAAGTGCCCCAGATCTCGGGGCGCGCCGCGAGCAAGCGCCCGGAGATGCGCCGCAAGCTCGCCAGCGGGAAGTGCGCTGGATCTGGGCAGGCGAGCCCGAGCGGCGCGAGCGCGGGATCAGTGGCCGCCGCCAGCGCCTGCGCGAGGATCGCCTCGCGTGGGTTACGATCGTGCACGACGCGCGGGCGCCGGATCGCCGGACGCTCGAGCTTCGGGCTCGCCGTGAGGCTCACCTTGAAGCCGGAGCGCGGCGCGGCCTCCACGAGCCGCAGCGCCTCGAGCCGGCGATAGGCAGCGAGCGCCGTCATCAGGCTGACGCCCTCGTTCTCGCACAGCACGCGCAGCGAGGGCAGGCGCTCACCCGGCGCGAGCAGGCCACCCTGGATCCGCTGCACGAACCGCTCCGCGATGCGCTCGTAACGGGCTGACATCGCATCTGTTATAGGTGATCTTTCGCGCTCTGTGTCTGTTATATGCGCGCGGGGCGTGGTTCTCTGATGCAGAGGAGCGCACATGAGCCAGGGACCAGCGACGACGATTGAAGCCTTCGGGGAGAACGCTTGCCTCGACCCGCGCAGCGCAGAGGAATGGGCCGCTCTGGAGCGCGCCGGCCGCCGCCTGCTCGAGCACACGCTCGAGCGCTACCGTGTCCTCGGCGACAGGCCCGCTTACAAACCCGTGCCGGCTCGGGTCAAGCAGGCGCTCTCCGAGGCGCCGCCGCGCGCTGGGCTCGGGGTCGAGGCCGCGCTCGAGCGCGCGCTCGAGCTGGTCGCGCCGCACGGGCCCGGCAACATCGATCCACGCTTCTGGGGCTGGGTGCTCGGCGCCGGCAACTTGCCCGGCATGCTCGGGCAATGGCTCGCCACCAGCATGAACGCCAACGTATGGGCGGGCGATCAAGCGCCAGCGTGGCTGGAGCTCGAGGTGCTGCGCTGGTTCCGGGACTGGTTCGAGTTCCCGGAGACGTCGTCGGGCCTGCTCCTCGAAGGCACGTCGAGCGCGAACACCCTGGCTCTCGCGATCGCGCGGCACCGGGCAACGCGCGGAGAAGTGGCGCGGCGTGGCCTCTCGTCCCAGCCGCCGCTGCGCCTGTATTGCTCGACGGCGACGCACGTGTCGATCGTGAAGGCGGCGCAGCTGCTCGGCCTCGGGCGCGACGGCGTTTGCCTGGTGCCCGCGCGCGCGGACGGCAGGAGCGACGTGGCCGCTCTGGAGCGCGCGATCGTGGCGGACCGCCAGGCGGGTCTAGAACCCTTCTGCGTGGTGGGCTCGGCGGGCACCGTCGGCGTCGGCGCGCTCGATCCCTTGCTCGAGCTGCGAGCGCTGAGCGCTCGCCACGGGCTCTGGTTCCACGTGGACGGCGCGATCGGGGCGCTCGGCTATCTTTCACCCGAGCTGCGCCCCCGCTTCGCGGGGTTGCCGCTGGCGGACTCGCTGGCGTTCGATCTGCACAAGTGGGGGCAGGTGCCCTACGCCTGCGGCTGCCTGATGGTTCGCGATGGCGCGCTGCACCGCGCCGCGTTCGCGGTCGATACGGAGTACCTCAGCACCACCGACACCGGGCTCACGTGCCACGGCAGCCCGGCGTTTCAAGATCTGGGGCCTGGGCTGAGCCGACCCGACCGTGCCTCGAAGGTGTGGATGACGTTCATGGCGCTGGGCTCCGAGCGCGTGGTTCGGGTGTTCGAGGCGAACGTGGCGCAGGCGCGCTGGCTCGCCGAGCGCATCGAGCGCGAGCCGCAGCTCGAGCTGGCGAACGCCGTCGACCTGAACATCGTCTGCTTCCGCTATCGAGCGCGCACGGGCGGGGTCGACGCGGGCCCACTGCAAGAGCGCATCGCCGCCGAGCTGCGCGCGTCGGGCCTCTACGTTCTCAGCCCGTTTCGCGTCGGCGGGGTGCCTTGCCTGCGCGTCGCGCTCTCGAACCATCGCACGCGGACCGAGCACCTCGAGGCGCTCGTGCAGCGGGTGCTCGAGCTCGGGCGGCGCGCGGTGGAAGAGGCGCCGCCCGGGTGATGCACCGCTCCTCCGTCAGGGATCGCAGAACGGCGCGTCGATCTGCGTGCACGCGTCCTCGAGGGCGTGGTGCACATACATCACGTCCTCGCCGCGACAGCCGTCGTCGGGGCATCGGTTCCAGCGGTGGCACGTCTCCTCCGACGTGAAGTCCGCGTCGCCGCGCACCAGGATGCCGAGCAGCTCCTTGCTCGTCGCGTCGAACACGCCCGAACCCGAGTTGCCCCGGATGGCGTCGAGGTTGGTGACGAAGTGCGTCCCGCTCGGATGGCTGCTGCGCACGGCGGCGCTATCCGATATCTTGAGCGGCATCCGCCACGGATAGCCCGACATGACGAGCTCGGTGCCCACGTCGAGCGGGGCGGTCGAGGCCCGGATGGGAGCTGGCGATCGGTTCACGACGGGGCGAGTCAAGTGCACGATCGAGTAGTCGAGGCCGCTCGGGCTGTCGTGCTCGGCGACGGTCGTGTCACAGCGGTAGACGTCGTCAGCCGTCAAGGTCGGCAAGCCCCCCGAGGGCGTGAGCGCGTAGTCGAACACGAACCTCAGATCGCCGCAGCCATTGGTGCAGTGACCCGCCGTCAGCACGAGGTCGTCGGCGATGAGCACGCCGCTGCACGCCGACAGCGCCGGCTGCGTCTCGAAGGGCTCTCCGGAGCAGAGCGGGCTGCCCGTCTGCGCCTGGAGGCGGGTGGTAACCGTCCAGTTTGCGCGCTGGCGGATGTCGTTCGGGTTCGACTCGTCGAGCGCCGACGCGTCGAACACGGCGACGCTGAACTCTGCCGCTTCGGCAGCCCAGGCGCCGTCGGAATAGGCAAAGGGCTCGTGAATGTCGGTGCTTCCATAGATCGTCGGGAAGCGACCTTGCCCGATCGGATCGGTCGCCTCGATCGGGGCCTCCGAGCAGGCGAGCAGGGTCATGGCGGGAAGCAGGATAGCGGCGGTGGCGCGAACGGGATTCATGCTGAGACACTCCTTCCGAGGTCAATCTCGGTGGCGAGCGAAACGGCCGTTAACGGACGCCCCCATCGGCGCCGTCTCGGCGAGCGGCAACTCCTTAGAGCGCTGCCGGCGATCGATCTTCGCTCACGACGAGAGGAATCTGCGACGGCGCATCTCCTCGCGTATCACCGAGACAGAATCCCCCACCCTCCGGGCACCTTCGGCGCGTCTTCGAGAGAGTTCGCATGTTTGCTCGCGATGACGCGCCGCTTCGATGTCGCGTGCTCTCGAGCCTGCTCGAACTCAGAGCGCCGTCACGAAGCGAGCCTCGCGCACCTCGAGCCACGTGCAGGGGGCCGTGGCCGGCTTCGCGCTCGCTCGATAGCCGCACGAGTCATCCTCGGCGGGCTTCTGCCAGCTGAAGATGCGCGTCTCCAGGCGCAGCGCGCCGTCGGCGCCGCGCGTCACCGTCGTGTCGAACTGGGAGAGCTCGCAAGAGCCGTCGATCGGGGATGATACGGTGGCCTCCTGCGAGAGCAGCTCGCCCGCGGTATCGGCCTTGCAGAAGATGACCACCGAGACATCGGGCGTGGGCGTGCCCTCATCGATGGGCTGGAAGCCGGTGTCACCTGAGAGCTCGCGGATACGCGCCACGGTCGCTCGACAGTCGTCGAGGTCGTCGCAGCTCTCGACCGAGCCGATCGGCGCCCCGAAGAAATCGGCGCCGACGATGACGAGGAAACCATCGCCCTCGAAGTCGGCCGGCGACAGGGCCTCCGCCTCGCAGCTGCGGCTGATGTCATGGCTGACGAGCTCGTAGATGCCCTCCAGGGGCGCGACGTCTGTCGCGGCCACAGGTGGGCACCCCGTCGCCAGCTCGGGCGTCGCGCTGGCGGCGCAGCCCGGCTGCTGAAGCGCGGTGCATGCCGCCGGCAGCTCGAGCGAAGCGCTGCACGGGTCATCCACGAACGCAACCGTGCAGGCGCGCACGTCGCCCGCCGTCGCCGGGCACTCCGGCAGCTCGCGCTCGCCGCAGCTCGTCACTGGCGGCAGGAAGCTCACGCGGGAGCCGTCTCCGCACTGCACTTCGGGCTCGTCGTCGGGCCACGCTTCGTCGAGCTCTTCGCACAGCTCGCCGAGCTCGTCGTTCGACAAGGTGGCGAGCCGCCGGTCGTCGCCGACGCTCTCGCCCCCGCACGCCAGCACGGCGCTCGAGAGCGCGCATCCCATACCGATCACCAAGATTCGTTCGAGCTTCATGATTCCTCCACCTTTCGCGGCTCACTCTCGCGTTTCGAGCGAGCACCCTGCGAGCACCCCCCAATCAGCAACCGGCATGCCAGCGCGGCGCTAGCGCGCGACGCCGCACCCTGTCTGTCGCGGACAGTTGTCCGTTCGTCACTCTCTCGACCACGGTCGGAGTGCCGACATCCACACGCAGAGCGCTCGGGAGCTCAGATCAACGTGCGCCACGCCTCGCACGGACAGGTGTCCGTCAGTGCACGAGCATCCGCTCCTGTTATCCCCGTTGCCGCTTCGCGTTGCGCGCGAACACCGAACGGCACGGCGGGATTGCGCGGCACAGGCGTGGCTCCGGAGATACACCGAAAGCTCGCGCTGCGAGCCGGGCTAGCCGGCGCGTTCCGTTTCAGCTCAACCCGAGCGCAGCCTTCAGCGCCGGCAAGCGCTCGCGGCTCACGGGGATGCGCGTACCTGCCGCGTCACCCAGCACGGCGATGTAGCGACGGTCACCCTCGTGCACCAGCTCGCGCAACAGCGAGAGGTTGATGAACGCGCTGCGATGGATGCGCAGAAACAAGCCGGGGTCGAAGCGGCGCGCGAGCTTCTCCAGCGGGTCGTCCGCCAGGAGCTCGCCCGTGTCTGTCAGGATCGCGCTGTAGTGATCGCGAGCGACGAGCGCGTGCGCGCGGCCCGGATCGAACACCACGAGCTTCGCGCCACAGCGCACGGCCATGCGTCGCGCCGCCTGCGGCGGACCGAGCCTCGCGATCAGAGCCGCGAGCTGGTCGGGCAGCGCCGACGGGGTATCCGGCGGTGCCCCGAGCGCTGCTCCCGGCAGCGCTACAGCCGAGGCCCGCGCGCGACGCGCACGGCCGAGCGCCGTCGCGAGCCGCTCTTCGCTGACGGGCTTCACCAGGTAGTCGAGCGCCGCGAGCTCGAACGCCGAGAGCGCGTGCTCGTCATACGCGGTGACGAAGACGATGGCCGGCGCCGTGTCGGACGAGCTCAGCGCCGAAGCCACGCCCAGCCCGTCGAGCTCGGGCATCTGGATGTCGAGCAGCAGCACGTCGGGCGCAGAGGCGCCGAGCTGCTCGAGCGTGCTGATTCCGTCGCCCGCTTCACCCACGAGCGTGACGTCTGGCATCGCGGCGAGCAGCCGCCGCAGGCGCTCGCGCGCGAGGGGCTCGTCGTCAGCGATGAAGATGCGCAGCATGAGCTCAGCTCCGGGACCCAGAAGAAGGTAACACGCGCCCCGCGCCGGGCGCGACGGCAGCCTCCGCGCCGGCACCGAGCGCCGAGCTCGCGGGAGGCTCGCGCGCAGCCGATCCGCGGGCGCCCGACTCGCGCGCAGCCAGGCGCGGCAAGCGCACTAGCGCCCGTGTGCCCCCGCCCGCCACCGGCCCGAGCTCGAGCGAGGCGGCGGCACCGTAGCGCAGCGCCAGCCGCTGGCGCGTGGTGTCGAGCGCGAGCCCGGCGCCGCGCTGGCTCGAGTTGCCGAGCCCGACGCCGTCGTCCTCCACCTCGAGCTCCAGCGCATCGCCCACGTCGCGCGCCCGCACCCGCAGCTTGCCGCCGCGAGCGCGCCCCGCCAGCCCGTGCCGGACGGCGTTCTCCACCAGCGGCTGCAGGATCAGCACCGGCACCTCGCGCTGGCTCGGGTCGAGGTCGGCAGCGAGCTCGATCGCGCTGTCGAGGCGCTCGGCGAAGCGGGCGCGCTCGATGTCGAGGTAGGCGCGGCAGATGTCGAGCTCGCGCGCGAGCGTGTGCTGCTCGCAGCGCGACGCTGCCAGCAGCCCGCGATACAGCTCGGCCAGGCGCAGCAACGTGCGCTCGGCGGCGACCGCGTTCGTTGGGATCAGCGCCGCGACGGTGTTGAATGCGTTGAACAAGAGGTGCGGGTCGAGCTGCGCCCGCAGCGCCGCGAGCTGGGCCTCGAGCTGGAGCCGTTCGGCGCGCTCGGCGCGCAGCTCGGCCGCCACGAGCGCCGCGCGCGCGTCGGACCGCGTCTGCCAGGCGAAGAACGCGACCGTGATCAGGGTGCCGAGGAAGAGGCCGAAGCGATAGTCGCCCAGCGACGCCGGCGAGCGCACGCCGAACACGCGCTCGGTGACCGGCCCCGCCAGGTAGAGGCCGACCGGCATGGTCAGCAGAGCGAGCGCGAAGTACCAGGCGCGGCCGTGCGCGGCCGGCGTGTGGCCCCGCCGCTGCCGGTGCACGGCCCAAGCGAGCGCCAGCACCACCGGCACGAAGCTCACCGTCGACGCCACCGCTGCGACCGTCAGCGACAGCGCGAACGCGAAGCCATAGCCGCCATCACCCAGCCCGATCACCGCCACGCCGACCAGCAGCGGGTTGTAGACGAACTGCACCTTGGCGTACTCCCTGGCCAGGCGCCGAAAGCTCACCCCCGGTGTGAGCGCCGCGGGCTCGCTCGCGTACGCCGTGCTCGCGTGCGACTCGCTCGCTGGCGCGCCCCCCGCCGGAGCCGCGCCTGCGTGAGCCCTGTCGCTGCGCAGCGGGCTCGTGTTCTTGCTGGCGTGCGGCGTCATGCGGTGCGTGCTCGGGTGACGATGGCTCGGGGTGACGATGGCTCGAGCGATGATGACGGCGGGGCTCACGGCTCGCAGCGGCTGCTCTGCGCTCACGGTTGAGATAGCGTCTGCCAGATCAAGCGCACGGGCTTCCCTTTATCGAGCTCCGTCACCAGTATGCGCAGCCGGTTTGCACTGTCCACCAGGATGGTGGTGCTCGAGCCGTTGCCGCTCGCGTCCACCTCGTAGCTGTGGCAGACCCCGGGCTCGACGCAAGCCACATGGCCCTTGCCCCGCGCCGACTCCGTCACGTACCCCTCCTTCGTACGGGTGACGAGGGACCGGAACGGAACGACGTGGCCCTGCCCCGTCGTCACCGTGCCACGGGTCTCCACGCGGTCTGGGCCCAGTGCGCTCCGCGTGAGCTCGACGCGAAAGTCTCCGAGCGGCTTGCCGTCGGGGCTGAGCGTGGTGCCGCTGCCACTCCAGCGGCCGAGGCCTTCGAGCACGTCGGCGCGCGCGGGGTCGGTACCGAGCAGGCTGGCGGCGAACAGCGAGGTACCCAACAGGATCGAGGTCATGGTCTTCATGGCGTGGCCTTTCTCAGCGTGCCGGGAGCGACTCCCCCCGGCAAGTCTCAGCATGCGCGCGCGCCCCGCCCGGGGCTCCCGCGGCCCTGCCGGCTGCCGGATCTTCCCCCCGAGCGGGCGCGCGACGGCCCCGACCCGCCGTGGGGTCTTGCCCACTCCAGCGGGGGACGCTAAGCCGCCGCGACCCGATGCCGAATCAGACGCGCGACGTGAGTCCAGGCAACCACGAACGACAGGTGAAGACCGCCGAGGGCGTGCTGCTCGAGGTGCCCGCGGGCTGGGCCCTATTGCCGCCGGGCGATGCCGCGCTGAGCCGCCGCGTGAAGAGCGAGGGCCCCGCCTGGAGCGTGAAGGAGAAGCGCGGCCGCAAGCTGTTCTCGCGCGGCATCTGGGCGCCGCGCGAGCGCATCGAGCGCATCAAGGGCGAGCTCGAGCTCGAGCGCGCGGACCCCAGCTACCAGCGCAAGCTCGATGCCGGCCGCCAGCGGCGCGCCGCCGAGCAGGTGGTGTACGCGGGCGACTTCGAGGCCGCGGTGCTCGCCTTCCTGAACTTCCCCGATGTCCATCGCGAGCTCGGGCGGGCGCTCGCGCGGGCGATCGCCGCGCACGCGGTGCCGGTCGGTAGCGGCACGGTCGCGCGCACGCAGCGCATCCCGATCGAGCGCCGCGCCGAAGCCGCCGCCATCGCCTGGATGCGACACCAGACGACGGCGTACGACGACATGCAGATCCCGCGCGTCAAAGGCATGCGGCGCGAGGTGCGGCGCATGCTGGCGCAGCGCTCGCGCGAGCTGCTCGACGGCTACCGGCGCGGGCGCCCCGTCGACCCAACGCGCTGCCTGCTGCGGCGCGCGTTGAACGGCGCGGCCTAGTCGGGGCCCCTCTCTCGCGGCTCGACCCGAGCAACGAGCGAGCCGGCTCGCCGCTATTCTGCACGCCCGGCGGCGAGGTCCGGCGGTGCGCGGCGCCCGGGATAATCGCGCTCGTAGGCGTGCACCAGCGCGAGCAGCGTCGCCTCGTCGTAGGGGCGCCCCAGCAGCGTCATGCCCGCCGGTTGCCCCTCGACGAAGCCGATGGGGAAAGTGATCGCGGGCAGGCCCGAGTAGGCGCTGAGCGCAGGCGACGGACCGTAGTCGGTTTCGTCGGTGGTCTCGAACGGTTGCGCTGGGCGCTGCAGCGTGAGGTAGACGAGCGCGCGCACGTCGAGCTCGTCCATGCGCGCCACGAGGCGGTCGCGCAGCTCGACGCGCCCCTCGTCGGCCTGGAGTTGCACGCTGCTCTGCTCGGGCGGCACCGTCATGCTCGCGGCGTATGCGGCGAGGTCGCGCAGCTCGGGCAGCATGCGCCCCGAGGCGACGATCTCGTCGAGCGAATGCATGACGGCGTTCGGGCCGAGTTGCTCCAGGTAGCGGTCGAGGTCGAACTTGAAGCGGAGCTCGGCGCCGTCGAGCGCGGCGGCGAGCTTCGGAAACACGGCCGCGTCGATGTCGGCGATGGGGGTGGACACCAGCGTGGCCCCAGCCCCCGACAGGTCGGCGAGGGTGCGCTCGGCGAGGCGCAGGACCTCGGGCTCGGTCGACGTGGCGTCGCCGAACAGCTCGCCGCGTTCGATCAGCGCGGGCACCACACCGAGCCTCGCGCCGTCGAGCTCCGCCTCGTCGAGCGCCGCGCGATAGCCTGCGGGCGGCACGCGCGCGTCGGCGCCCGCCGTCGAGGGGTCGCTCGGGTCTTCGGCGGCGATGACCTCGAGCAGCAGCGCTGCATCGGCGGCGCTGCGAGCCATCGGCCCCGCGACTGTGGTCGCATCCAGGCCGGCGACGACGCCGTGCCTGCTGACGAGGCCGAGCGTGGGGCGAACCCCGACCAACCCGGCGGCGGCGGCCGGCGCGAGGATCGAGCCGTTGGTGTCGGTGCCGAGGCCCACCGTGGCGAAGCTGGCCGCGACCGCGACCGCCGTTCCGCCGCTCGAGCCCAGGGGCGAGCGCGCGGTGTCGTAGGCATTGCGGGTATCGCCGCCGAGGCTCGACCGCGAGCGCGCGGCGCCGGCCCCGATCTCCATCAGGTTGGCCTTGCCGATCACCACGCCGCCGGCGGCTCGGATGCGGGCCACGGCGAAGGCATCGCGGCCCGGAGATTGCTTCTCGAGCGCGAGCAGGCCGGCGGTGGTGGGCTGGTCGCCGGTGTCGATGTTGTCCTTGACGATCACCGTCACGCCGTGGAGGCTGCCCCCGAGCTCGCCGGTCGCAGCGAACACCCGGTCGAGCTCCGTGGCGTGATCCAGGGCGGTCGGGCTCGCGGCGAGCAGCGCGTTCAGGCCGCCCTCGTCTCCATCGAATCGATCGATGCGCGCGAGGGCTCGCTCGCTCAGCCCGCGAGCGGTCAGCGCCCCTTGGGCCATCCCGGCTCGCAGCGACTCGATGGAGGCCTCGACGTCGACGTCGGGCTCGGGCTCGGCGGGTCGGGCCCGCTCGTTCGTGGCGGCGCAGGCCAGCCCGAAGGCGCCGAGCACCCCGAGCCGAAGGAAAATTGGAGATTGCATGCTGGGCTCCGTGGCGAGAAACGTGTCTTCTCGCTCGGTGCCCGCAGCGGCTCGAATCGTTCAAGCCAACGACCGCTCGACGGTCGGATCCGGGCCGGCGCTGCTCAGAAGCGCGACCCCGTCACGTCACGACGGGGGCGACGCTGGGGCCTCCCCCGCTCGAGCGCAGGCGCGCCTTCTCTACGGGCGTGGAGCCTCCCTCCCTGCTGCGCGCCGAGCAGCGAGCTTGGGGGAGGCCGGCGCGCTGCGCGACGGGTGGGGGCATCTCCACAGGGCTACCGCTCGATGGCGGCACCCGCCGGAGCCCCGGCAGGTGGGGGCGGCCGGCGCCGCGCTCAGCGGAAAGCTTGCCAGAGGTTGTAGAGGCTGAGCACGGTGATGAGGACGCCGACGATCGTCATCAGCACCTTGGTGGGTGCGTAGCGGGTGAGCACCGCCGCCAGCGGAGCGGCGAAGAAGCCGCCGAAGATCAGGCCGGCGATGGTCATCCAGACGGTGAAGCCGCCGAGCACGGCGAACGAAACGCCGCTGGCCACCGCGACGAAGAACTCGGCCGCGTTGACGGAGCCGATGGTGCGGCGCGGCTCTTGACCGGTGGAGATGAGCGACGTGGTGACGACCGGACCCCAGCCGCCCCCGCCGACCGCGTCGACGAAGCCGCCGGTGAGGCCGAGCGGCGCGATGTACTTGGGCGGCTCGGTGGCGATGGTGATGGTGCGGAAGGCCTTCAGCAGGATGTAGAGGCCCATGAGCAACAGGTAGCCCGAGATGTAGGGCCGGAGCAGTTTGCCATCGATCGAGGTGACGACGTAGGCCCCGAGCACGCTGCCGATGATGCCGGGGATGACGAGGCGCTTGAACAACGCCTTGTTCACGTTGCCGAGCTTCCAGTGCGAGAGGCCGGAGAAGCCGGTGGTGAACACCTCGGCCAGGTGCACCGATGCGCTGGCCGCGGCGGGCGGCACCCCCACCGAGAGCAGGAAGGAGGTGGACGTGACGCCGTAGGCCATGCCGAGAGCACCGTCGACCACCTGCGCGAACAGGCCGACGCCGGCCGCCTTCCAGAAGGCCGCGCTGGCCAGGCCGATCGCGATCTCTTCCGAGAGGGCTCTGACGACGTCGCTCTGGTAGTAGCTGATGATGAACGTGCCGGCGAGCACCAGACCCAGCGGGGGTATCGCGCGCACCGCATAGTAACCGAACGATCGCTGGTCCAGCGCCGCGGCTGGCTCGGTCTGGGGTTCGTAAGAAGTCGTCATGGCGTATAAACCTCGTGTCGCGACACCGGGCCGTCCCCTGTCCACCAAGAAAGACACAAAACCCACTGTGTGTCCATAGTGGACATGAGTCTCCTAAAATGACACGGTGTGGACCTGACCGTGTGCGCGGCGCGACCGCGCCCGAGCGGGATGCCGACGATGAGGCGAGAAACACGTGCGTTTCAGCCGCGACTGATGCTGGGCGTGCTGGCGTGGGCCTGCGCGTCGCAACAATCAACGCCGCCGCTCGAGGCGGCAGCCAGCCTGACGTCCTCCAGTGCCTCGCCCAGCGCAGCGACCGGCTCGGGCACTGCGGCCGACGCTGCGCTCGCCGAAGCCCTGGGCCGCGATCTCGTGGCTGCTTGCCCGACCGCAGAGCCCCCGGCAGTAGCCTCCGGAGTGGCCCCCGGAGTGAGCCATTCCGACGTCGGGGCGCGGCAGCGCTGCGCCGATGCGCTGACGGCGCTCGCGACGCTGCGCGACCGCTCGAGCGATCCGGTCCTGTGGGGCGCCCGCAAGCCCGGTACCAGCCTCGATCCGAGCCAGAGCCGGACGACGCAGATGAACGCGCGCGTGCTGCGGCGCATGTACCTGTCGACGTTCGCGTTCGGGCCCGACTATCGGGTGGAGCCGACGGCGTCGGGCCTGGTGCTGCACGTGGCGACCCGCTTCCGCTACGATCTCGACCCGGGCGACTATCCCTACCCGTTCTGGCATGCGCCGGAAAAGTGGCAGTCGTACGAGCGCTCCCGGGAGATGTCGTTCTTCATCGAGCGGGGCTCGGTCGTCGCGGTGCTGCGCTCCGACGAGCAAGATCCGGAGCGCCCGCACCGCGAGCGCGCCTGGGACGGCCAGTGGCGCTGGCAGAGCGAGCGGGGAGACGAGCCGCGAAACGCGCTGTACACATCGCTGTTCTCGGCGGGCAATCCGCACGTGCCGGCGCTCGAGTTGGCCTATCGCGCGTTCGAGCAAGCGCAGCGCGCGTCGCGCTGCCTGTCCTGCCACGATCCGGCGAACGCCGCGAAGGCGAGCTCGCTCGAGCTGTTCAGCTACCCGAACCAGGCGCTCGCGGGGCGCCACGACATCGTGCGCGAGCTGCGCGCCAACGAGATGCCGCCGGCCAGCGCGGGCACGCCGCCGGGCATCGCCGACGAGGCCCAGCGCCGAGAGCTGCTCGGGCTCGCCGAGCGCTTCGCTGCCGCCGGCGATGAGGCGCTGCGCTTCGAGGGCGAGCGGGTGCCGGCGACGATCCCAGACTGAGCCTCCCTGGAGAAGGTGGCGGCCGACTCGCGCCGGCCGCCCCTCGCACCGGTGAGCCGCGGAGCGCGGTCGCCCGCGCCCCGAGCTCAGCTCTCAGATCGTGACCTTGGTGCCGTCGAAGCGCGTGAACTCGAAGCCCTTGAAGGGCTCCTTGAACGTGAGCTTCTCGTCGCGCAGGATCGCGATCGCGACCTCTTCCGCTTGCGGCAATGAGGAGGCGGCGTCGGAGCGGAAGTGGATGCCTGCCCAGTTGCGGCCCTGGCCGAGGTTGGTCGCCAGCTTGTTGAGCTCACCGCCGACGGTGAGCGGCGGGCCCTCGTACGGGATGAGCCGCGTCGGATCGCGCGGGTCGGGCTGGACCGGGTTCGGGATGACGAAGCTCTCGTCGAAGAACGCCTTGAGGAAGGTGGCGTTGACCGCGCCGATCGACGAGGCCCCGCCCGGATACGAGCTGTGGTTCGGCGCGCCTTCGGGATACGCGCCCGGCAGCAGGTACGTGCCGTTTTGCTGGAAGACGCGATCGACCGCCTCGGAGTTGAGGATGTCCTGGTGCAGCGGGTAGTCTTTGTTGTGCACGAAGAAGTTGTGCACGAGGCCGCCGTACGCCTCGGGGCGGAGGGTGCGGTGCACGAACCACTTCTGCCAGTAGTTTGCGCGGATCTCGCGCGAGCTGCCGAGGGGCAGGAACGCCTGCACGTAGCCGAAGCCGAAGGTGCCGATGCCCGACCCGGTCTTCGTCAGGCTCAGGTAGGGGTTGTTCGGATGCAACGGCGCGCCGAAGCCACCAGCGGCGACCGCGGTGCTGAGCAGCTGCCCCGCGGCCCAGAACGCCGGCGCGCCACCGTGCGCATATTCGGCGAGGTCGCGCCCGGTGAACAGATAGCGTGTCGCGCTGTCGAACACCGTCGAGCGCGTGACGGGCCTGCCATCCTGAATGGCGAGCCAGTCTTCGTAGCTGGTGGTGAAGTCGTTGCTGCTGTTGCCCACCGGAACCCGCAGGCGCCCGGGGATGGTCTGCACCGCGTAGGGGATGTCGCGCAGGATGAACTGCGAGATGTACGGCCCGACGGTGACGCCTGGCGGCACCGCGTGACGAGCGCGCCGTCCGCTCCGGTCCTTCTCGTCGATGTAACGAGCGGTGCCGCGGAACAGGAGCTCGGGCGTGACCTTGCCGCTCGCGTCGCGCGGGCCCGTGTAGCCCGAGAGCTTGTCGATCTCGGCGGCGGCCGCCAGCACCAGCGGGTTCTGCGTGCCGCTATTGTACTCGTGGATAGGCACGTCGCGCAGCAGCGCTTGCCAGTAGGCCTCGATCGCGTCGGCGGCGCGCTCCGCGCTGGCCAGGGCGGGCGCCGGCGGGATCGAGTGCTGGGGCGTCGCGAGGCCGGTCAGGTTCACGGCGAGCGAGCCGAGCGGGTGCGCGAGCTTGCGCGTGCCGCCGAGGATGATGTTCTCGAAGTCGGCGTTCTCTTGCGTCTCGAGCGCGCGGATCAGGCTACCCCAGGCGTTGAGATCGACCTCTCCATATTGATCGTGAGGGAGGCCGCGCGTGTCGCTGCCGATCTTGTTCGGGTAGCGCGCCTCGTCGCCGTTGTTGGGATGGCGGGGGACGCCCACGGCGGCGTTCGCAGCGGCGCGCTCGCGGCGCACGCGGAAGTTCTGCTCGACCAGCTCCTGATCGAGGGGGCTGCGTCGCTCGTCGTGGCGCGGCGGCTTGGCGAGCGCCTCGCCTTCGGTGGCCTTGGTGACGGCCGTCGCGACGGCGGCGGTGGCGGCGATCTTGCTGGCGACGCCCATGAAGGAGCGGCGCGACAGCGCGCGCGGCTCGATGTCGGTGTCGTCCGCGGCGGGGCGGCTGGAATTCTCGCTGTCTCTGCTGGTCATGCTGAGCTCCGTTCGTTGCTGGAGACGAGGTCGGACGGTGTCGAGCGAGCACGCCCTGGTGGACGTGCGCCATCGCCCTCGCGCCGTCACACACGGCACACCGAAGCGAACCTCGTGAGACGGCGTGAGCGCTTCGGGGCGCGTCGCGCGAGCCCGCCCGCTTCACCGCCGAGTCGCGTCTATCGCTACCAGGACACTGTCCACCAAACAAGACAAACCACACCCGAACGAGCTCGCGCTCGCGCCCGGGCACGCGCTCGGTTTCGGCGCGGACACGTTCGCACTTCGATACATCCCCGTCATCGCTCGATACATCCCCGTCATCGAGCGCCGCCGGAGCGCTCGACGCCGTCGAGGGCGCGGCGCAGGACGCTGGGCGCCGCTAGATGGAGTGTGCTGCGCTGCTGGCTGCGCCGCGCTGGCACGCCCAGCGCGCCAGCGCATCGAGCGAGAAGCCGAGCGCACCGACGAGGATCACGAGCGCCATCAGCTCGGAGTAGGCCAGGCGATCGCGCGCGTCCAGGATGAAGTAGCCGAGGCCTGCGCTGACGCCAAGCATCTCGGCAGGCACCAGCACGATCCAGAGCGTGCCGATGGCGAGCCGCACGCCGGTGAGCACGTGCGGCACCACGCCGGGGATCACGAGCCGAAAGAGCAGCTCGCGGCGGGTGGCGGCGAGGCTCCGCCCGAGCTCGAGCCACTCGGGCGGCAGCTGGCGCACGCCGGCGGCCGTGCTCAGCAGGATCGGCCAGATGGCAGCGGCGACGAGCAAGAACCAGATCGGGCGGTCTCCCACGCCGAGCGCCATCACGGCCAGCGGCATCCACGACAGCGGCGAGATCATGCGCAGGAACTGGATGGCGGGCGACGTGAGCTCGTCGACGCGGGGCGAGCTGCCCACGAGCACGCCGAGCGGCCCCCCGATCGCGAGCGCGCCAGCGAGGCCGATGCCGATGCGCTCGA
>Ga0247763_1001083_pt1 | contig 16144 bp, 20 predicted proteins | sample UWRJL141409B4_FD_179926 | JGI IMG/M metagenome (GOLD analysis project Ga0247763, IMG submission 179926) | Plant litter microbial communities from Arlington Agricultural Research Station in Wisconsin, United States - UWRJ-L141-409B-4 | ecosystem: Environmental > Terrestrial > Plant litter >...
CCAGCAAAATCAACCCCCGGACCAGCCAATCCAACCCCCGGACCAGCCAAATCAAAAATCACTGCAATTTTGGCCCCTCTGGAAAGGATCACTTTGGCTGCAAGCGACGGGAATTGCTTGCAATTGGACGCACAGGACGGCGCGAAACGGGCGGCCTTGTCAGGCTGCATTATTGGTCACTGCAATTTTGGTCCCTCTGGAGGGGATGAATCTGTAAATTTACATGTGCCTGCAATCTATCTGGCCATGTAATGCACGCTCGAGGCTGCAAAATGCAACCAACTCAGGAAACCAGTGTACTGACTCTCGCAATTTCATTATTGCAGCATACGGACAGAGGTAGACATGCCCAGCTCTTGGTCCTTAAGGCTCGTGACGGACATGCAGTTCAGAAGCTTGTTGGAGCAATGTACACATAACAACTACCTAGGTACCCTATATTCAGTTTCAGATGATGACGATGAAATTTTGACATTGTAGCGGTTGCGTACATGTAACTTGCAAAGGCTTTACAGAGTCATTATTTACAACCAACATGAAATATGTAATGTGACTGATATCTCTGCAGCGAACATAAGAGTGGCAGCTTCATGTTGTCAACGCCCCCCCGGGTGCTACTAATCCATAACTTATGACTCTGCAATCTGCATCCCGTCACAAAAACCAAGTGCCTTGATTGTTGCCCATGCATAATGCACGCTTGAATGCACGCGACAACAAGCGTAAGTTCTTTATCCAATCATGTTGTTTAGATGCAACAGCGTATGGTGGCGCAGTCTCGGCCGACATATCCCTGTCGGTGAGAAGCAGAATCACTGCAGTTTTGGCCCCATGGGAGGGGATTCACCGCAATTTTGGTACACGCAGGGGATCACTAAATTCTCAAGCGTCGATGAGCCTTTATTGGCAGCTTTATTAAAAACGCTAGGATATTATTGCTTCTATCACGCGTCGATACGGTTACGCATTAGGTTAGATTGCTCATGGTGCAAAGCGCAGCCCTACAGGGGGGTTATATAAGAATTAGCTGAGGGTCATGAGAAGAGTGATAGAGCAGCCTGTTTATTCACTTTTATGTTGATTGATGTCAATTCCAGACTATAAGTATGCATTGACAGTATATAACTTATAGTAAGTATATGTGAGGAAGGCCGGTACGCTTGATCAAGGTGGTCACCATGGCGGCGAGCAAGAATTGGTAAAAGGGTAAGATTCCAACCTAGCCTGAGCCAAAGGAGTGGGCGAGGGCCGTGGTCTAAATACAAGCCGATGGTGGTTAGTGTGCCAGGGGTATTTCATTACATTGGATCTCGACAAATCTCGATAAGTGCGGCTTATCTAACTACTACTTAATACCTATGGATACCTCAATATGACTAGGGGACTGAAATTGGCTTCTACCTTAGTCTTCAACGGCATTTTAAACGTAGAAGCTAAATTTGGGTGCAAGTAAAGCGGATAGAAGGCGAGTAGAATAAGGGCGCTACTCCATGTTCAGAGCTAGCTAACCCGATCAGGAGAGAGGTACCTATGCTAGGCAGACTTATTCGCTTATGTAGCCCTAGGGCGAGAGTAAAAACAATATCTCATCTGGTGGTGGCTAAAATTGCCCAAGATCAGGCTTGCTTCACCCTCCATTCGGTTCGGTTGGTAAATTGTCCGTTCTTGGAGGCCGTCCCACGTTTCCCGTCTCCGCCCCTACGGCAGCGCCAACCGCTACAGCTCCAAGAGAAGCAGGAGGAGGAACTTCAACTGCCATTCTTTGCACCGCAATGTCAGAGGCCACGGTCCCTTGCATCCCGATCATAGGCAGTTGATCCGTGTGTGTAAGCCTTGAACTGTGCCGACTCTCCCGCCCACGGTGGTGGCAGGGATAGAGCCACGCCAGTATGCCGACGAACACTGTGGGCAGCCCAATCCCGATACCGATTCCAATGGCAATCTTATCCGAGTTCCCGAGCCCCTCGGGTTGTTTTGGCGACGTATCATTGGGCAGTGCCGCTTCAGTGCCTTGTGACAGACTCGGTCTTGTCGAAGATGAACCAGTTGTTACAGCAGTCCTAGAACTAGGCTTTGATATTGAGGTGCCAGTTAAAGGAGTGTAAGTGGGCGTGATCGGGATAACTTCCGGCAGCTCGATAAATTAGAACTGCTCTAATGGCGTAATAAGCGCAAGATTCAGCGAAGACTTACTGGGTGCACCGTCTCCCAAAGACCGATAGTAAGTTACGGGAGCCGCCATTCCTATTGCTAAACAGCCAAAATCTAGCACGGGACTGGTGATTGTGTTGGCAAAATCCTGGTAGATTAGACCGCTGGAACAGGCATAGGAAGGATCGTCGGCGTTACTGGGAGAATTGTGAGCTCTGCTTTGAGAACCATAGAGAAGAGATGGTGAACACATACCATCTCCGCATATTGATGCCACCACTGACTGGGGGCGTAGCAATTACCGTCCACATCAGGAACCCGGAACTGCACCCTGTTCCAAATCTGCAGGGACTTCCGTCTTCGGGACAGCAGTCATGTAAGCTGTTGGTTGTGACAGCAGTATACCCCGGGAGGCAGAAGGATGGCTCAAACGCGCCGTCCCGTCTCCTGACCCAGCCAATGAAGTCAGCTCTTGTTTCGATGGGGTCCGATCTCTCTTCCACTTGAGACCCGTCTGACCACTTCGCTGTCATGGCAAGGGCGAATAATGCGTGCACGGCTGCGGAGCTATAGGATATCATGGTATCTCTCTTGGGCTGGGCGCCGGACTTTGGTGATTTCAAGACTCGATGAACCGATCGGAAATGTTTTCCGTCACCATGGGGGATAATTATTTCAAATTGCTACGTGCGGCTCTGTGAGCTTACGAATAATGGAATGCCGATCATTGGTCGCAATCAAAAATCAAGCATGCAGTGGGTAACACAACTCCTCCTTGTCGTTTAAATCCGCCGAATCGGAACGTAGGGAGAACAATGGATTTGTCAGACCGTCGGCAATTGCCCTCTAGGCACCTGCTCAAGTATAGACATGTGCGGCGAAGCTCAACTCTGAAACGACCCTGCGTTAACCAATCCGATTTGTTAAGGTCTACTGCGGGACTACCTAGAAATCATTGTAGCTCATAGCTAGGCATTTCCATGCCGGACATGTCCCTGTAAATAATCACTCCATATATGCGCTATTTGCTAACTATCACACTTTTTTTTGGGCCTTCGCGCTCTGTCCCCTATTAGTAACTGGGACGCGTTACAGCAAGTCCCGTCAATGTTGCTGTGCGCTGACAGCCATAAAATAGGGCTCTCTGCGCGTCGCACCACCGCCATTGTCCCCCCACCATCAATTAAGATCCCTTACCCTGGCGATTTCAAAATCGAGGATACGTTCGTGATATCTGCGTACGGCCTCAGAGAGGTCCATGACAGGGAACATCGCCAAGGTCGAGTAAGATAAAGACTTCGGCCCTTGTGGGTCAATGCTGACAATCCGGGCAATCCAGGCAATTCAGGCACAGCATTGTATTCTTTGCATGGACTTTGGGGGAACGTGAAGACATGGTGCTGGGGGGCACAACGGATGGAGGGGGTTCGCCGGACTCGAGTGCCAGGGAGTTCCAGGTGGCCCGTCGCCAGGGCAGGTGCTTACGTGAAATTTCACTACATCAAGAGAGGATAAACATAAATACAGATGTTATTACGCAAGCCGAGGCAAAATCTCAGACAATATCTACACCAACCGGCCATAAAGGCGCTCATAATCGTCAAGCGCCTTCGTCTCCGCCACGTCCTTTCCACTTCACAAAGAGTTCGATCTATCTTTTGCTCGCATGTTTCGCCGGGTGGTGCCTTTTGGGTGGGAGAACACAGCTTCAATTCTCCGTTCCCATGGTGCCCATGTTCGGCCCGTGACAAATGTTGTATCGCGGACCCTGCGGCGTTTGCATCGCAACGATGGACAACATCGTCATATCCTTGCTCGGCCCGGCGTCGTTACCCACAATGGGAACTGTAGTCCTCCCCATATTCCCAGTCTATCCAAGTTCTAATCTTATTCTGGAATGTAGTCTCGGTCCTGATTGCTAAGCTACTTGTCGACTTCTTCCTCGGCTGTTCCCAAACCGTTCCTCATCTGAGGCGTGAGTCTCTCCGGTGACGGTGGAGCATCATCCCCATTCTTCTTCCAGCAAGAAACCTCATCCTTCCCCCGCCTGCACTTCCGTGTCTGCGCGGCAGTTTCGGCTTGCTGCATCATCTCATACAATTGAGCAAAGGAATGGTAATCTCTGCAATAGTATTGATCCCAGGGCAATCAAGCCTTGTTCCTAATATCCTTCGGCCCGATCCGAAGGACTCGTTCACCGTCCACCAAACTTCCATCTGTAGCCCTAAAGATACCCTCTTGGACCAAAGCCGTTTCGAGTATCATCTCCCCGTCCTCCTCAATATTTTTTGGTCGCCATTCCATAACCCTTGCTTCTTTTCCCTTATTCCGGTACGTGAGGTCAATTCCAATAGCAAGCTGGGTTAATCCAAGGGAGCCCACAATATACTCATCTGCGAGGAATGGCAAATCTTGACTTTTCCGCGAATCTGAGAACTCCATAATAACCCCATGTTGTGTCGCATCGATATGCGCAAACAACCCGTCCGGGTAATGGGAACCACTATTCGTAGTCCCAATCTTGGGGCTTCCTGTTACACATACATCCCGAGCGAAAGCGGCAGACCAATGCCATGGTAGAGATGTGTTCCACAAAAAAAAAACCAAATCTCTAAAAAAAGGTTTCACATGAGAACAAGGAAAGGAGAAATGTGATGTACTTTGGCAAAACCAGTTTGTATTTACTCAGAGTCTCTGCACCGTGGCGTCGATTTCGGTCCTTGCTGTACACCTTATGTTACTTTATCGGACGGGAAAAGAGTTGTCAGCAATCCATGAATCTAGCTGGTAGGGTGGTTGGAATGGAAAGACCTTAATGCTCTCCTGTATCCGGCTTTCCAGCAAGTAGGCCTCCCCCTCAGCACTTCCCGAGAAGACGAACTGGACTCTAGTTTGAGATGGCTGCTGATTACTACTAGATAGCATCAGTAGATGACATTCTACTACCTGTTCCTAAGACGCAAGCCTGTCGTATCTGCGATTAGATTTTGTAGAAATTGTTCCTATAATGGGGAGCGCGTTTTGATAGTTAGCTAAGTGGCGTGGGAAGGGCTTTCCCCTCCTGCTGTACCAGATGAGCTGCTTCCACTCTGGGCTCGGCCAGTAGGTGTGTTGAATCGCCTCAGTATTGCTTAAGCTTTCGATGGCTGCATTCCGTATGCGGAAACAGCCTGGTTGGCTGCGACGAATCTGGGCACACGAAATTCCCTTTTTCGTTCGTGATCCTGAGCTGGGGTGAGCTGTGGCAGATTTGTCCTGGGCTTCCCCTGATTCTTCCCTGAGCTAGGGTGATCCCATAAACCTCCTCAGCAAAGCCTCAGAGGCCCGTTTTCGGTCCCCCACAAGTTTCCTTCCGATGTCCTCCATAGTGCCCACATTTCTGGTATCTAGCCGGTATATATTATGGGATAATATGGAGCTGGTATATTTCCCAAGATAGTACGTAGTACCCTGGTACCAAAACTGGGATAGTATTTCATATACCGGTATATAGAGGGCATGGTACATAGTATACTAGCACCTAGAGTATACTGGTACATAACTATTACAACCCCATGGGGACACGGGACCCGGCTGCCAGGTGTGGCTATTTCACTTCATCGCCCTTACACCTAGATGCAATCATTATATATCAGCTTGCTTTTGATCTAGCGTCTATAAAGTCATCTGTCTGCTCTTTGGTCCACATATGGACCCTTAACTCTTGCCTGATCACTCTAGGTAATCATGGTATACTATGAGCGACGTTTCCTTTCCATAGTCTAATTTCTATGTAGTTAGCAGCGAAAATAAAGCTTTTAGGAACTTGAAAGGGGGATGGTGGTGTATATACCCGGAAGGGCCTATGTATATACCCTTATATACACTAGACTTTACGAACGTCGAATCAGATCAAAATCAGAATATTTTAGACCAAAGGGAAGGCCCTTTTTGCTTTGTTTCAGCTATTGGGAGCCCTAGTACCCTTTATAGAACACCTTGCCGCCCAGTATCCTACCAAGCAACACCCTATGACGTCTATGGATAGACGGAAATGGAATCTAATGGGGATATAAACTGTGTTTTACATGACTTTAGGGAGAAGGAAAAAGGTATGAAAAGGAGGTGGGGGTGGCCCCAGTTTAGGGCTATATGTGTCCCAAAAATGGGGCCTCGCGAAAAGTTGCCATCTGAACTGCAGAGTATTGTCTACTTATCTAAACCATGTTTGAAGATTTCTCTGATCATTTCGTGAGCAAGGCCTGACTAGCAACTGGGCAAGGTAACCAGGGTTAGTGCGGGTGACTGGGTAATGGTGAGGGTTACTTTAGGGAAGAACAGCCTATTGTTTTACCCTAAAGTTGCTCTTAGTAGCTTCCATGCTCTTGGATGATCCTGAGCCTCTCTTGAGCTAGAGTGGGCTATAGGGGAGCCTAGCCTACACAGCTTTGTAGCCCAATTTCGGACCCTTGACTGAAGTTCCCATCTGGAGATTCCGGTATGTTCCTCGGTTTATGTTAGGGTGTGGCCACATTAGCGGTGACACTACTTAGGGCCGCGGTTGGAAACTGCTATGAGGCGACATTGCCCTAATGGCCCAAATCCTGGGCCACAGTCCCAAGTTTTACCCCAGAATATACCAGTACATGCCCTGGCATGGTACACAATAACCCAGCTCTAATTTTGGGATGGTACATGATATCCCAGCCCAGAATTTTGGTTGGTCCTTGATATCCCAGCACTGATAGGATGTCCCACGGCATACCAGTACATGATGGGATGTCTCAGAATATACCAGTATATACCCCGGGATATTACACAATATTCAAGCTCGGGGGAGAGCATTCAAACTTCCTCACCTCGGAAATAAGCGACGTTGTTTGTCTATCTGAAGTTGCACTGCCAATTCCCCGTGCGTGGATACTGTAAAATCCTCTCGATAACTCTGCTCTACCCTGCAATTTCCATATTTGTGTGCCATCCTGAGCTGCCCCGTTCTAGGGTGAGCAGTGGGTGAGCCTAGCCTGCCAGCCATGTGGCCCAGTTTTGATACTCCCGCATGCGCGTGATGAGGTTGATGTTGTTGATTATATCGACGCCGTTGGCTAGGTTCATGGCTTTGGACATGTTGCTGTCGATAATGTTGATTCTGTTGATTCTGTTGATCATGTTGATGCTGTTGATGCTGCTGGGGCTGCTGACGTTGACCATTTCGAGCATGTTGATCCTGCTGCTAATGTTGCTGGTATAGCTGATGTTGTTGGTCTTGATGACGTAAATCGTGTTGATAACGTTGACCATGATGTGATGAGCATGCGTAGGAGTTTTAAAATGGAGTGACACAAAGTCAACCCCTACCAAACCCTAATAAGGGGGCTTGGACAAATGTAGCACCTGTGCTGGACCAGACGTTCAATCCTGTACGATTATACGTACATATGGATGTCAATGAAGTTGGTGATCTTGATGGGGTTGATGAGATTGATGTTGATAAGGCTAATGATGACGAGGTTAATGTCAAGAGGAGTTTACATACAACGACTAAAACAGGTCCTACAGCACGCATCGGGAGCCAAAACAGACAACCCCGACTGCACGTGCGGATATGTTGACAGCCGATACCCCGTAGGCGATTCGCTAATTGGTATCCATCTACTTCTAAAGATTCTGCTATTCTATAAGAAGAAACCCGTAGAGAGTAAAGAGATCGGGATTGAAATCGGTCGATAAGCTGGGAGACGAGACCGGGTTGCTGCCGTGCCGACGGGATGTAATGTCTTGGTGAACCGCAGCTGCAATTTTGCCAACGCCCTAAAAACCGCGTCCATCCCTCGTTCACCTCTACTTTACTTCCGCCCCGCCTTTGTCTCGACCCCGCCCCCAACTCTAAATCCAACTCCGATTCCAAGTCTCTTCGCCAGTGGAACAACGGAAGCGCCCCCCGCGGTGCTGGCGAGAGACGTCCGGTTCGATTGTTGGCTGATCTTGTCCGTCAGGGGACGCAAGTTGGCGAGAATACAATCCCCCGTGTAAATGCGTGTCAGGCGGACACAGGAAGGGCAACCTCCCGTCCATCGGGAGACAGCTAGGCAGAAAAGCAACCGCTTTTTCTACGTCCAGGCGTGTAAATACCCATGGGACTTGGTTAGGTTAGGTTGCCGTCCGTACTGTCGTGCAACCCCCAGCCAGCCCTGCATCCTCATCACCGGCATCCCGTCCTCATGACATCCCTGTCCAGCAAGGTTACGCTGCTATGACGCCAACTCCGGGTCTAACTCATTAGCTTGCATGGCCATGCCTCAATGGCACGGGCAGCTGACAGCCGAATCACTCAGACCATTCTAGCCGCTAACCTCCCTATATTAAAGTTAGTAAGTGTGCAGGGAAAGATCAATTCCCGAAGAATTAACGCATACCTGTCCATATTCATCACTGACATCCCCCCATAGCGTCCTGAGAGCCCAAGTGCGAAACGTCGTATCGATCCACGCCCCGATATGACGAAGGGCTGCAAGCAGCTGGTATATCTTTTCCACTTGCCCAGTCGTGCCAATCTGTTGAGGGCCGAGAATCTCCTGTCGCCTTGTTAGCGTTTGCTGTTACCATGCGCATGACAAGACATGCAAACAATGCTGCAGGGGCAAGGAGGCAAGGGACAAGAGGGAACGGGCAGCGTACAATCTTATCTGGGTGATCTACAGCAAAAAACAGCTTCCACTCCTGGTCGTGGGTGAGGATCAGGGGCAGCGTCGGCAAAGGGCGGCCGAATTTCGCACCCAGCCCCCAGAGGGCCATGCGCTTATGCCAGGCCGCCGTCCATATCGCGAGCTGCATGCGGCCTTCCTCGAGATTTGCTCCCGCAATCTTGGTCTCGATGGATACAGCGACAGGAAAGCGCTGTAGTGGGTGGTATTCCGTCTGGTTGACGCACAGGTCCGCTATGGTCACGGCGTTGTTGAGCTGAATGGTCGCGTCGAATTCGGGTCCGAGGTTGGGCGTCAGCGTAAAATCGACCAGCTTGCTATCCACTAGTCCACTTCCGCCAGCGCTAACGGCGGGGAGAAAGCAGGGCAGGATCCTGGCCGCCGTGGCGTTTTCGACCAGGATAGGACGATTACCTCGGCTCGGAAAGGCAAGGTCCAGGACTGGCCCGTGGACCAGGGCATTCCACGCTGCTTCGCTCCGGCGGAGGGCCATGCACTCTTTGGCGGCATCCCGGATCCCACAAACCTGTTCGAACTCGAGACTGGCCCTGGCTTCCGCAACGGTGACGCCGCTGGCTGTAGCTAGTATGGATGCAATGTAGTCCCCCTTTTTGATCAAGTGTCTCGGTTGTTCAGCCGAGCTGCCTGTTTGTTGTTGCTGCTGCTGCTGCTGCAGAGGTTCCCGAAACGCACTGGGCGCCGGAGGGACGAGAGGATTGGTCCCTTCGATCTTGCTGCGTAATTCGGCCGGGTAGATGCCATGTTTGGATTCTACGGCGCTGTAGATGTTGGAATACAGCTGCCGCACGTCGTCGGGAAGGTTGAGCACACTCTCTGCATCGTCAGGAAAACCGTCAAAGTGGACAGGCTTCTCCAGCAACTTCAGGCCGGCAATGTTCTTCACTGGGCTGGCGGAGCGACGGGTCCGAGACATGGTCGACAGGGGGTTCATGGAAAACGCAGCGCCGCTGGGAATCGAAGTCGGCGAATGCACTGTCCTGGTCGCCAGAGGACTGGGCCATGAAGCGGCAGCGGCATGATGTGTGTGTTGTGCAAGTGGCGCAAGTGGTGCGAGTGGTGCGGGGTCGGCGTCATGGTCGTTGTCGTCCGTCCTTCGTCTTTTGGAAGGCGATGCGCTGCGACCGATTGACGTGGAAGGTGTGGCCATGTCTATGCCGAGTCCCAGTCTTGGTCGCTTTCTCGGTCGAGTTTCGTTATCGCCGCCGTCGTGCTCGATTGAGTCGCTGACCTCGGAAAGCCAGCTTTGCATTGCCTCGGGGGCTCTGAACATGGTTGCCGAGATGAAATGTGTCGAGATGTGATGTTGGGTCGTAATTGCTTTGGGCCTGGCTGCATTTGTTTTTGGTTTCAAGAAGCAGTTTTTTTGGCACAACTCACTGTCGGCTTGGTTGGCTGGTCAGTGCTGCAGAGTATGCCAAGCCAAACAAACCAGGGGGCGCGATGCGCGATGAGGGGAGGTGGTGCGGGGTAACTATGGGATGCGGGGTAGGCACAAACAAGGTGGGGGGGCGGCGAGGTACCTTTCCCGACGGTCTGGTCCCCAGCTGCAAATTGACCATGGGCAGCTGAGTTTGGCAGCTGAAAACTGAAATGGCTGCCCGCGATCGCATTTAACTGCACTTGGTGGCTTCGGCTTGCGCTTTCATTTGTTAACGCTTGCGCACCCTGATGCCGATTGATTGACCGGTTGACCATGTGCTGGATCGACGGCGTTCTGGGTCGACGCGTGGTGAGTTGCTGTTGTCTGGTTCGCTGTTCAATTGATTTACATGGGCGGGAAAAAGGAGATTTTAATGTCGATAACTAGCGGCGCGTGTGTGGGGTGATGATCGCAGCAGAGAAGCTCTGGTGGATCCAGCAAAGCTTATCCGGACTGCGCAGGTCTGGTCAGGTACCCGCTGTCGCAGTGCGTGCAGTACATTGCAGCAAATGCACTAGTCCAAGCCCGTCCCAAGACTTGACGTGGCGTTGATGACGGACCCGGGCCGACACTGTCTCGATCCTGCAGTCAACCAAGACGATCATTGAGTGCTCTCTCGGGAGAAGTCGGCCATTCAATCCAGTCCCAGGCGCCCTTCAAATATCGGTGCTTTTCTGCCATTACTATCAAGCGCCACTTACACTCAATCCACTCATCAACAAGTACGACGACATCAGTCATGCTCGCTGTTGTGGAATAAGATGCCTCCTCCAAATCTCTTATTTACTCAAGTCCCCCCTACTCAAGCCTCCTTGCTCAAGCCCCTTGCTCAGTCTCTTTGCTCAGTCCCTTACCCAGTCAGGAGATTACCGTTAAACACCGGAACGCACCCGGACACTTCTCAATGCAGCGCCGTATTCGCCCAATCGCTCCTCGGCCCGCTTCCTTAGAACCACCCATACAACCTTTATCACGTCACCATTGCCGTGCGAGACCTGATGGTCAAGACCGCGGTCCCAGATTTCCCTCGCCATCTTCATGCTCGCCTGCAGCATTTCCATGGCCGCATCTGCCGGGGGGTGCGCCTCCAGACTGGACAGAAGTTGTTCGACCAGCTGGCGTTGGCGGTGTTCTACCGACATGAACTCCTCTGTCTGCATGTCGCCCGACTCCCTGCACCATTCCCGAAGGTTGTTGAGGAACTGGGCGGTGGCCCAATACTCTATCTGCATAAGCTGCGCTTCCCACGTCGACCGAAGCTGTGTTGCCGCCACGTCCGCGCCGCTGCTGGAGAATGCTTGCATCGCGTCGAGCAGGGCACGACTTTTTCGGTGAAGCTCGATGCTCGAAGGAAGCACTGGTAAGCTCGGGGCCATGGGATTGGCAATACTGTCGTAGAGCATTTGGCGAACGGACGGCGAGTTAAGTGCGTCGAACATGACCGAAAGCCCATGCAAGAGGCAGTGAACGTATGCGATAATGTAGACACCACAGTCGAATCCGTTATCTTGGGATGTGCACTGTCACAGTCAGTCACTGCACATGGGGAGCTAAGCCATGACGCACCTGTGCAGTGATAGAGTTGCTGACTTTGATCTTGCACTTCCCGAGGAACTCGGTGATCTCGCCACCCAAGTCCCGACCACCGGGCGTATCGCTCGCGCTCGGGAGAGGATCGTACTTCTCGAGCTTCCAGTCTGCTGCTGTTCCCCCCCGGCGCATACATCGGAAGAGCAACCAATGGTGTCGGGCTGCGTCAAAGGTGGGCAAGTACACGGCCGTGCAGCGGCTGAATCGGCCCTCCAGCTCGGAATATCCGTCAGCAGAGATGAACTTGGACCTTGGGGTCAAGCTGTCGACAAAGGCAACCGAGCCCGTGAGGCCACAAACCCAGGCGATGAGGTCCGAGACCAGCGTGTTGACAACAATGTCGTTGAGAAATCTGCCCTTCTCGTCTCCGTTGTGCGCTGTCAGGCAAGCCAGATCTGCAGCTTGGGGGCGCGTGAGGGGACGCGTGAGGAGACGTGTGAGGGGATGTTGTAACGCCTCTGGGCGAGTGACTGACGGGAAAAGTGGTGGACCGGGCGACTTCTCCAGTTCGGCCGAGTCAATTGACCGGGGTCTCTTAAGGCTGGCGCGAGGCAGAGGTTCGTCATATCCAGAGTTCCCCTGGGGGTGGAAATTGTCGGGGCATGCCTCGGATGGTCCAGCCTCAGGTGCTGATCGCGCCTCAGATGCGGGCCGAGTCTCAGGTGTCCGAGCCTCTAGTGCTAGCTGAGCTGACTCGTTGCTGTCAATCTCAGCCATCAGAGACGACTGACCATCTCCAAACTGTCCCAACTCCCCCAACTCCCCAAACTGCCCCAGCTCCCCGGCCTCCCCCATCTCCATAAGATCATCAAATGGTACCGGACTGTATGAAGGGGAGCGGTGATAGCTGTCTCGGAACGGCGAAGGCGTAAGGTGTGGAGGGGGGCTGAGGTCTCTAACAGAGGCATGCCTCGCCACTTCTGGTGTTGGCGGGAGAGGTGAGCCACGAGGAGAATCAGATGGACGATTGGGTGTCTGGTTCTCGTGCTGGTGCTGAGGCGGGTGCTGAGCCTGGTCGCTGGCTCGCTGGCTCCAATCCTTCCAGGCACCGGGGTCAATGTTCTTGACGGCGCTGCCGATGAGCTTGAGGACAAAAGCCTTCTGGCGGACATTGGGGGGTTGGTCGGCGACAGTAGTCGTGAACCGCTGCTGAATATCGTCGAGCAGATCAGGCAGAGTGGTGTTCTGGTGGAGCTTGCGGAGTTTATAGAGCGACCGGAATGCCGTTTCGCCCAAGAAATGCGTGTGGTGTGGATGCAAGAGGAAGAATGCGACCTCCGGGGTCAGGTTGAAAGCTGAGGCCAGACTGCTGAGCTTCCTCACATGCGACGGCGGCAACGCGTCAACTGCGGCGCCATGCAGTGTGGAGCCGAGGAATTCGATTACCGGGGGAACTACGGAGCGGACGGCCCAAGTGGCGGGGGCGAAGTTGAGGTCGTGGTCAGGGTAGGCGGGCTGAGGAAATGCCGCCTGGCAGCATGCCCAAAGAGCGTGCACTTTTCGAACCACGTCGGGATTTTGTGGGTCGAGATGGCATTGGTTGAGGTCGCGTCGGAATTGCTCTCTCTTCTGCGCGGTCTGATCAGCTGACATTGGGACAACCGGCCCGCCGGATGATGTACGCTGGTATTGTCGAGGCTGTCGAGGGTCGGTCATGTCGGGGGTTGTGTCATTGCGAGCGGTTGTTCTGCTCTTCCCAACACAGTTAACGACAGCAACGGGGCTTAATGTCGAACTAAGGCGGGGTTGTGCAGAATCATGGCCAAAGAGGCAGGGCCGTCGACGAAACAAGCAAGAGCGTTGGTGATAACCCCGCTGCCGCTCCAGAGCACCTCGAGATTTGTCGACCCACCCGCTTTCGAGGAGGGAACCTCAACATTGTGAGCGTGGCACAGGGAAAAGAAGGCAATGGAGTAGAGGTCGCGGGAAGTGGTTTGGTGTGCTTGGAGCTTGTAGGTGATGTGAGGAGGTCTGTCCTGTTGAGCCGGATAGTTCAACATCTGCCCAGGCTCACCCGGTGATTCTCACATGGGATGTTGCGCAATTCTGGTGGCACTGAAACTTTGCTGCCTCTCCAACTTTCATGCCAGGTATTTGCACGTAAATACAAGTCGTTCCCCTGTTTCCAACGCTGCCCGCCAGTACTTCTTGACAACGTCGTCCTTCCCAAACCTATACCTCCCACAATCTGTGCGGTGTTCCAATGCGTCCAGAGCTGCGCCGTGCCGTAATCCTAAAGTCCCCAGTAACACTCTCTCGTCGGCTTCCATTCTTGAGATGCGCCCGGTCAATGTCGGCCATACTGACCTCGTACGGCAGCACCACCATCACGTTCATGCCCTTGTCTAACCAAACTTGGAGTCACCCGCCTTGACGTTATCAGTGGAAAGCTTGATCAGGTACGGCGCCTTGAGGCCATTGTGCAGCCTGCGTTTTCCAGCTCTCTCTGTTTCCACCATTAACAACGATAAGCAGCTACACGATTTCGCATGGCATGCCGACTGGATATCGACCCGGTTTCATCCGCAGATGGCGTCGTCACCCGAGATAGCAGCCCACCGTTCAGAGGAAACTGGTGTCATATTGACGTTGAGGTGTCAACTAGAGCGCCTAGATAGAGATAGAGAGCTTGATCGGCTCGAGTCCGCCGAAGCTCCATCACAGCAGGGGCCAGGGGCACTTTGTGTATTGCAGGCGTTAACACACACTACTAAGGTACCTAGATAGGGCTTGCAGAAAGTAGATTGCCACACCTTTAGGAGTGGGGGGACGAAGATGTACAATCCAACCGCTGAAAGATGTGTAGTGTGGGGCTTGGTCAGTACCTATCCAGCAGGGAGGGGTTTATACAATACATAATACAGGTGGGAAGCTATTTCGCGAGTAGAACCCAGCGGCGCAGTAAACTGTGAAGTCGAGTAATGGTTGCAGGGTGGCCTGGCCGATAAAAAATAGGTACCAGGCAATTTCTCGACGGCTACGCCACCCCCGGAAGTTGTGATACTCAGAGCGTTCATAAGCACGTAGTCGGACATGAACCCATGGAGGTACATTAAATCTCATAGTGTCATTCCACAGCTGCCAGAGGTAGAAGAGCAACACCGGGACAATAGTTGACATGATGGCAATGCTAGATATGCGCCACAGCAGCGTTTCCAGTCTTGTAGCGAATGGAGCGTTCCAGGCAAGGCAATGCAAGCCCCCGTATACAAAGCCAGTAAATGTAAGTCCGATGTAGAGTGATCTGCCTTTTCGAATGCCTTTCAGCCTCGGAAAGTTGGGCATGCGGTCCGAGAGACTCTCTGCGGGATCGGGATCGCCATCGTGAGGGGTTACGGTGGATAAGAGCTGCCATCGCCGAATATCAGTCTCTGACATGTCGACAGTTATCGTCTTTTCGGTCAACTCTTGACCGCCACCGTTGGCTCGCTCAATGTAGTGATCGAAAAATACACCTTGGCATTCATCCGACTCGGACAAGGGCAGGGTAAGTCGTTGAAAGCCGGGACGGCATTGTTCTGTGCAGTCGGTAACTTCGGCAAGACACCGATGAAATGATCTGTCCATTAGACTGATAGCATCATGTTAAGACTTTGGTAATTGAGATAGCTTTGGGGGGTGAGACTCACTAGGATTTATACCGACTTCCCTCGGTCCACAGTATCTCGCCTTGCGTAGCACTGACAGTCTCGACGCCCAGTCCAACAAGCCATTTCCTGCTTCCAGAGCCCGATGATATCACGAGGAGGAGTGGAAAGCCCTTGAGCCATTCCGGAATCATGCTACGTTCAACCTGATGCCTCACCGGCCATGTCATCATACAACCGCGCGTCATGGGATCTCGCGGCTCCCATCTTCGTCCTAGTTCCTCCCCGGAAGCCCCGGGTATGTAAAACCTAAACCCGCGCGGTTTTTCGTCAGGGGGATTTAGCCAATGCAACTCAGCTTGTCTGTGATCGAGTGTGGAAGAGGCACAAAGATAGGCGAAAAATCCAAGTTCATCATTCCCTCGGAGGACTATTTGCTCCGGCTCCTTGGTGTCCAGTGGTTTGTTCCACCAAAGGCAATATATGAGCAGCGCAACCAAGGCATGTCCAAGCGTGTTCAGCTCCAGCAGACTGGTTCCGATACGTTGGCCCAAGCGACCAAAGCACTGGGCGCTAAACCATATGGCTGCCAACTTCGTCAGTGCCTGAAGCAACCGGTACAACTCTCGATTAGAACATACCTTGGAAGCAAACGAGGGCCTTTGCAATGGCATCCCCTTTGCTCTTGTCCT
>Ga0247763_1001086_pt1 | contig 16124 bp, 18 predicted proteins | sample UWRJL141409B4_FD_179926 | JGI IMG/M metagenome (GOLD analysis project Ga0247763, IMG submission 179926) | Plant litter microbial communities from Arlington Agricultural Research Station in Wisconsin, United States - UWRJ-L141-409B-4 | ecosystem: Environmental > Terrestrial > Plant litter >...
TGGTCTGTGTAGTAGGTACGTACTGTGTTGCACCAAGTCTACGACCCACCAACGTGCATTGCAGACACAGGACAACAAGGGGGGAGGGCGTGCCCACAAAAGCCAAAAAAGAATGTGCGAGATGCCGACTTGATTTTACTTCGTACGGCAGCAAGCAAAATCCCGCATCCACGAGACTAAATGAAAGATCTTGTCCAACACACAGCAACAAATATGAAGATAAAATAAAAACACGGGCGTTGGGCATCTCTTGAGGTTTGTGTTCCCTGGCCTACCTACGTATTCCGACCTTAACGTGGGGGTTGTGTCATATAGTTATTGTTTTCGTAGGAATTTTCCTTAGTAAAGTGATTGCTTTCTCTGACATTTATGATGGTGGGAAGGATCAAGAAGAGAAACGCATGGGACTGGCTCAGTTTGCAGGAGATGGTTTGAAATCGAGGAAAGAACGAGAAGACCCTCAGGATACAGAGGTAACCGCTTCAGCAACGCCGTGACTGGAAGGTGCCGCCGAGGCCGTCAACCAACGCTGGCCCCCCGATCTCTTGTGTTGCCTAGGTGTTGTGGTGGCTGGTGGATGGTGGCTGGAGACCCACAAATTGCCGTATGGTTTCGAGGTGCAGGAGAATGCAGAATTGGCCTAAAACGCTGACCAGAAGGCGAAATAGAGCAATGCCAACCAAGCCATTGATTTCCTCACGTGGACAAGAGTCTCCTTGCTTTTTTCCCCAAACGTGGTTTGTTTCTCTGATTTTGATGTCCCCAACCCCACTGTTCATCGGTCTGACCCTGAATGGTGTGGGAGTGAGTTGGCAAAATGCGAGTGGTGTAGAGGGGACGAAGCAACAATGGCCATTGGGGGTTGGACTTGTCCGTACACCCGTCCGGCCGTCCCTCGTGTGGAGTGAATTTAGGAGGTTTGCCTCCTCCAACATAACCCCCCACACCCGGGGCCGGCCATTGCTCGGTGGCAGATGGCACGGCCGGGCATGGCACGTGTTTGCATTGCAAGGCACAAGAAACAGGGAGGTGGTTCTCAACAGGGGCCTCACAGTCTCGTCGCTGCGTCCACGTGGATAGAGGCCCTGGCATTTGTTTATTCTGCATGCCGCCGCTGCCTCTGGTAATGCTCCCACGCACTGGGCTGAGGTAAAGGTGGTGTGAGGGAGGGTTCGTGGAACAGAAGGACTGGTGGAGGTTGCATGTCACAGGCTGGCCGCGGCTGGGTCGCGTGGACAAGCCTCGCAGCAGTCGACCGCAGACGGACATGGGCGGGGCCTATCCGCCGTGGAGAGTCGAAACAAAAAGGATGTTGTCGCGAGGTTGAATCTCATACGTCTCTTCGCCCTCGAGCTCCCAGTCCGCATCGTTGATGAGAACAAGGATGCCAGGACGACTGCATGGGGTTGTCAGTATGACCAGTCCCCGCATAGCAGGGCCCTCGCGCAGATCAAGGCTTACATGTGGCCGTCCAGAACAAAAAGTTCGGTCCGGGGATCCTTCATGGCCGTCTTACAGAGATGGTCGATGAGAAAGGCAATGTTAGACGGCTTGCCACTGCCGTCCCTGGCAGGGATCGAGATGGAATGGCGACGTTGGTTGGAAAAGAGCATCTCGAGACCCCCACTGAGATCGGTGGTATTGGGCTCTGGTTAGCATATTGTGACTTGGTGAAAATGCTGACTGAGTTTGCTGAGATAGGGCGCTAGGCCTGAGGCAAGAGAGGAAGGAGTGACTCACGAAAAGTCAACCGTAATGGGCATCTGAGTCTCAGCAGGTAGCTCATTCATGATGGGCAAGGTCATCGTTAAGGGTGATCGAGTGCAAGGGATGCTGCTCCAAGATGGGTGGTCGTTGGGTTAAGAGTTGTTCACGAAACGAGTTGTGCTAGGGGTCTTGGGGCGATGAGACGAGAAAGCAGCTATATGGTGACCCAGCGACTCATGAAAAAAAAAAAGTCACTAGTTAGGGTTAGGGTTACACTAAGCCTCACATGAACTTTCGACCAAAAATCTTCTCAATGGGAGGAGCCAGCCAATCAGAAGCAATGACTCAGCCTATGTGCTTTTCAGCTGCTTTAACGGGGAGGAAGGCCCCGTACGAACGAGTACACCCACATCACCATCGCTTTCTTTTTTTCCAAATAAAGAAAGGGACATAGCATGGCGGGGCCCAAGGTTTCAACCCGCTACCTCTCAGTCGGCGCAAATAGGTATGCTGCGACGGCTGACTGGGGTGAAAATGGCGAAGTTGCGTTTGCAGCAAATTCCAACATTTGCCTGTGGAGCCCAGCAGTACGTTCACTCTTTCCCAGCCATGATTTGCAGAACAGATCCGCTGAGCTCTGGAATTTCAGGACACTAAAGGGATCCGTCACATTCTCAGAGGGCACTCAGGGCATGTGAGAACAGTGAGATTTCTACCCAGACTGCCCAATGAGGAGGTTGTTTACTTGATCTCTGGAAGTGACGACCATTCTTTAAAGCTTTGGTCTCTGGATGCGAATTCCGGGACATTTTTGTGCCTCCAGACGCTCAAAGAGCACACGGCACCCGTCAACTGCATCACGGTTCTCAACGACCAACCACTCAGCGAACCCAAGACACGAATTTTAGTCTCAGGGGCAGCAGACGCCACGGTCAAAGTCTGGGCGCTGTCGGCTGCAGGGGTTGTGACACTTCTTCAAACGATACAGACAACGAAAGGGTATCTGCCGCTAGCCGTTGCTTTGAGTCCCCTTGGCGAGGATGGCAAGGCGATCATCTTGGCTGTAGCTGGGACGACAAGCGCAGTTCAGGTATTCACCGCTGATACCACAGCCACCGATGTCACCCGGACAAGTTTTGTGCTACAAGCTACTCTCCCAGGACATGAGAACTGGGTACGGTCACTGGACTTCGTTCGAGAGAAGCCCGACACTCTCGGGGGCGACTTGCTCCTCGCATCGGCAAGCCAAGACAAGTACATCCGCATTTGGCGCGTTCATCATGGTTCAGCTCTTTCAGCCCTGGGTGTCTTGGGAGTGGACATGACAGCTAACTCCCTAACGCCGGGAAACAAAATCCACAAGCTCAATGCTGGCGGCGAGAAGCACTGCGTTATGTTCGAGGCTTTGCTCCTTGGTCATGAGGATTGGATCTATACTGCGAGGTGGTCACGGGCTGGGGACGGCAGACTACGACTTCTGTCATCTTCTGCTGATAACTCTCTGTCGATCTGGGAGTCAGATGAAGAATCTGGCATCTGGATCACGGTGGCCCGTCTTGGCGAGGTCAGCAGAGAGAAGGGCGCGACAACTGCGACGGGTAGTATCGGCGGGTTCTGGACGGGTATGTGGTCTCCAGATGGCACCACAGTCATCACTCTCGGTCGAACAGGCAGCTGGCGTCGTTGGGACTACGACATGAAAGAAGACGAGTGGAAGCAAAACTTCGCCGTGACTGGCCACACACGGGCCGTGACGGGAATATCGTGGTCCCGGGATGGTGCCTATCTTCTCTCAACTAGTTCTGATCAAACTACCCGCCTTCACGGCGAATGGACTGCTGGCAACGGCACCTGGCACGAGATGTCGCGCCCGCAAATCCACGGTTATGACCTAAACTGCATCAGCTGGCTTACCGCCACCACCTTCGTCTCCGGCGCCGACGAGAAGCTCATGCGGGTTTTTACCGAGCCCAAAGCTGTGGCCCACATGGTTCAGCGCTTGACACTCTCCAACTCTCTCCTGGATTCTCTTTCTCTTCCCGACGCCGCCAACATGCCGGTCCTCGGCCTCTCCAACAAAGCCATCGATGTTGTCGACGACGGCGCTGACTTTTCTGCCCTACCATCCACCGACCTTCATAGCCTAAATGCTGGCCACGCCGTCCTTGATCCGGCGAGCATGGTCCGCCGGTCTGCCCTCGAGATCGACCACCCTCCTTTTGAGGAGTCCCTGAGCCGCCACACACTTTGGCCTGAAGTAGAGAAGCTTTATGGTCACGGCTATGAGCTCTCCTGCCTCTCCGCCAGTCACGACGGGAAGCTTGTCGCCAGCGCCTGCCGCGCGAGCAGCATCAACCACGCCGTCATTCGCCTGTTCGAGACAACCCGGTGGACTGAAGTCAAGCCTCCACTCACTGCACACTCCCTCACCGTCACGCGGTTACGTTTCTCCCCCGATGATCGATATTTGTTGAGTGTCGGCCGGGACCGCCAGTGGGCGGTCTTCAAGCGGGAGGGTGAAACGGGGTACAAGCTGCGACAGGCAAGCCAAAAAGGCCATACTCGTATGATCCTTGACGCGGCGTGGGCGCCTGCTGGGGCCGGAGATGTCTTTGCGACGGCGGGAAGGGATAAGCAGGTTAGAATTTGGCTGAGAAAAGGGGGGGACTTTGTGTTGGGTCTGACGGTAGCGCAGGAGCATCCCATTACCGCTCTGGATTTCTGGCCCGAAATGGCTGGGGATGGCATGCTCCTGCTGGCTGTCGGGACTGAGATTGGGAGGTTGCTGGTACTGACCTTGAAGGTTGAAGAGGACGGGGAGGTCAGCGCGGCCATGACCGTAACGCTCAGCGAGGATTTGTGGTTGCCGAAGGCGGTGATGCAGCTTGCCTGGAGGCCGAGGAGAGACGGCAAGGATGACAAAGAGCTGGCGATTGCTGGCGAAGATGGATCTTTGAGGATATACTCGATCGCGTGCTAGGGCAAGGGGGTTGCCTGGCCTTTATGACTGGGTAGGGAGTTGTTATGACGATGAGCAGGCTTGGGAGGGAGGTCGCCCGCGAATTAAAAGTTATTAGCCGACCCTGATATACCTAAGTTTGTTTGGATGCCCCTGGAACGCCGTGTTGCTCGTCATGTGCAAAAGCCCCGCACGCAAATGCTCATACTTCCTGTCCGTCTAAGAGTACCACTGTCCTCACCCCTTCTGCCTCAACTGCCCACGCATGATATACAGAATAGAAGATACCGCGCGTGCCTTATCTACAGTCCTACACCGCGTTCCTTGGTCCAATTTCCTTGGACATGATAACCCCCCAACACGACTAACATACCGCCATCACAACTCCCTAACCGCATTCACTGTGGCTTCCGCTACCTTTGCTGTCGTAGCTAACAGGCTCTGCGCCCCCGCATTGACCAACTCGGGGGCATCTCCATGCATATAGAACCATGCGCGGTTAAGTATGAACTGGACATGGTGCGGGAGGTAGAGAACCGTAGCGATGAAGGTGAGACCAAAGAGAAGGAACAGAACTGAGTCTAATATGGAAGTAAACGTTAGTTTTTTCTTCTTAAGCCGCCCCCCCCCCCTTGAGCAGAACATACAGAGAATAAACTTCTCAACCGGCGTAAAAATGTATACGCTGAACGTAACTTCAAACTGGTAGATCTTGAGCTGGATCCATTTGCTCAAGGACTCAAGGTATGATGGCATGGTTGCTTGCTTGGTTCGTCGGGTTATCAATCGAGATAGGGCGGGAATGCGGTTATCTAGGCTGAAGGTGGAAGGCAAGAGATGTTCGTTATGGCAATTGGTAGAGCAGTGTAGCGTGTGCAATAATCCTTCGAAGACCCGTCGAAATCGTCGTCGTCGAAGCGCCAGCTAAGTTTTCACCGATGTCGAAAAAAAACGGTTCGATCCCTTCCCCTTTGTGCCGCGATCGGTCTGCCGTTTCCAAATTCCCAACGCGTCACGTCGGCTCCGCACTTGCCCCGAAATTGGGCCACGCCGGATCCACCGGGCTGATGTGTGATTGGCCAGCCACCTCTGTGCATGGCTCGCAGTGGTAACTACGTACCTTGACGCTTCCACGGACAGGCGTTGTACCCCACAACGGCAGCAGAGAAAGACCTCCAAAGGCTGAGGCGCGTTCCCTACAATAGAGCATAGCGGTATCAACAGAAGACCAAAAAAACATGACATGAGCCTGCGGTATATTTTCTGCCTACTCCGCCCCCGGGGCCTCATTGCGTTCCCTAGACCCACACTCAAACCTGCGGCATGTCGAATTCGCCCCGGGGGACGGACATGGACCTGGACATCATTTTTCACGACAACAGCGCCGCTTCCGCAAAAACCTAACCCGCCTCGGCCGAAGCCACCACCGGAGGAGGAAATCGAAGAGTTCTTCCTGAAGGGGAGCGGACCAGGTGGTCAGAAAATTGTGCGTTTTCCTCTCCCTCTCCCTTCTTCTCTGGTTCTTCTGTCCCTGGCCTGCGCATACCACGGTAGTCGAGACTAGGAGCTAACTATGGACTCCTGCTACAGAACAAGACCAATTCTGCCGTCCAACTGAGACACATTCCCACCGGCATCGTCGTAAAATGCCAAGCGACACGCTCGCGCGAACAGAATCGAAAAACTGCCCGAGAATTGCTCACCGCGAGGATAGATGAGTTGGTCAATGGCGATCAGAGTCATTCAGCCATCGTTGGAAACTTGAAGAAAAAGCGCTACGACAGCGCTGCAAAGAAGGCTCGTAGGAAATACAAAAGGCTAGCGGAGGAGAAAGCAGAAAGCGAAAATGAAGATCAAGTGTCAGACGCCAGAACAGAGAGCAGCCCCCCAGCTGTTTAAGAAATCGTTGAGCAAACATATTGTAGCCCGGTTTCAGAACCGAGGCCCTTACCAGGCAGCGGGCTGTTTGGAGAGGTACTGAACGGCATAACATTCTCCATGGCTCTTCGTGTAGGGGTTCTATGAACTCCTCGTCAAACTACGAATCGGGGGACCAACCATCCACAACAAGCTTGGTAGGGGCAACAAAAACAGTGTAAAAAGTGTATCATCAACCTCGGCCTACTTTGTCCCGCGCCAGCCCACGCACACGCACACGCACCCGCCCGCCTTGGAAACATGCAGTCCCTGTCTTCCAAACGGAGAATAGACGCCCACCAATCCTTGACCAGGGTCAAAACTTTTCGTAAATATGAGACTCCATCAGGAGAAGATACATGCGCGATGCCAAAGTGTTCCCATGACGTGGCTGATATAGTCGAAGTCGGATTTGGCTTGCGACGACTATGGAATTGTCCTATTAACGGCCTAATTATCCATCAGATCGTCAGCTCATGTCGCCACCCGACGCCAGTGCGTGGTCACGCGGATAAAACTCACTTTAGAAGCACTTGCGATGCACAATCGACGGGCCGCTCTCGTCGTACTCCTGCTTCGAGATCCACATCTGCTGGAAGGTGGAGAGCGACGCCAAGATAGAGCCACCGATCCAGACAGAGTACTTTCTCTCGGGAGGAGCAATGATCTTGACCTTCATCGACGAAGGAGCAAGAGCAGTGATTTCCTTCTGCATACGATCCGAAAGACCAGGATACATGGTAGTACCACCAGACTAGAGACTGGTTAGCTTTGTTGTAAAATCCTGCCAGAACCAGGTACTTACCATGACGATGTTGCCATAGAGATCCTTACGGACATCGACGTCGCATTTCATGATAGAGTTGAAAGTGGTAACGTGGATGCCGCCGCTTTCCAAACCCAAGACAGAGGGCTGGAAGAGAGCCTCAGGAGCACGGAAACGCTCGTTGCCAATGGTAATAACCTGACCGTCGGGAAGTTCGTAGGACTTCTCCAAGCTGGAACTCTGGGCAGCAGTCTGGATCTCCTGCTCGAAGTCGAGAGCGACGTAACAGAGCTTCTCCTTGATATCACGGACGATTTCACGCTCGGCCGTAGTAGAGAAGGTGTATCCACGCTCAGCCAGAATCTTCATGAGGTAGTCTGTCAGGTCGCGACCGGCCATGTCCACACGGGCAATGGCGTGGGGAAGGGCAAAACCCTCGTAGATGGGCACAACGTGGGTGACACCATCACCAGAGTCGAGCACGATACCAGTGGTACGACCGGAGGCGTACAACGACAGGACGGCCTGGATAGAGACGTAAAAGGCGGGGGCGTTGAACGTCTCGAAGACAATTTGTGTCATCTTCTCCCGGTTGGACTTTGGGTTGATAGGAGCCTCAGTTAGGAGAACTGGGTGCTCCTCGGGAGCCACACGCAGCTCGTTGTAGAAGGTGTGATGCCAGATCTTTTCCATATCATCCCAGTTGGTGACGACACCGTGTTCGATGGGGTAGCGGAGCGTGAGGATGCCACGCTTGGATTGCGCCTCATCGCCAACGTACGAGTCCTTCTGGCCCATACCGATCATGATGCTGGCGGGGTGTTAGCTACTTGGGTTGCGCGGGCAACGACAACGTGAACCCGCGTAACTTACCCATGATGGCGAGGACGACCGACGATGGAAGCTGATCCGAGACGTTAGCCTGGCTTCTCGCGCATCGCCCAGGCCGACTCAATGGTGAGCCAACCTGATTCCTCCCCAGAGGGGCGCCAAGACTTACGGAAGACAGCACGAGGCGCATCATCACCGGCGAAACCGGCCTTGCACATGCCCGAACTAATGATCCGTCAGCTCCATTCTACTGCTGTTCTCTTCTATGATTGCTATCGGCATCGCGGGGTCGCTTGAGAGGCTGGTGCTGTCGAAAGCTTCGAGTCGCCGCTGGGCCCCACCCGCAAGTCGGTGAGATAGATGAGGGGGTGATGGCAAGAAGCTTCTTACCCATTGTCGATAACGAGAGCAGCAACCTCCTCTGTCGGTGGGAAATACAATCAGCACTTTGTCACTGCAAAGCGGAGAAGAGACACATCACAGGGTGGAGCGGGGTGTGCTCGGGCTGCTTTGTGCAAGATCGCTACGTACCCTCCATTGTGAAAGATTAGAAGATTTGTTGAGGAAAAGCGTTGATAGCGTTCCTGATGGGAATCAAGAAGACAAGATCGGGCTCGTGCGATTCCGGGATCGTCAGAGCGAGGTGTGAGACAAGGCAAAGGTGAAAAGAAAAATTCGTGGTTTGATTTTGGCGCGAGGTTGGAAAGGGTGGGTGGATTTAAGGTAAGTTCTTTTGGGTTGACGAGGGGGGAGGGATGATGTGCGGAGGAGAAGGAAGGAAGGCTGGGCCCCTGCGGCGATGTCCCAGAAAGCAGCAGCCAACTGGCGCTCAGTGAGCGAAGCGGTGCAGAGTGTGGCGGTGGGCTCTGCGGGCTGGTGGGTTCTGGTGGGCAGACGAGACCGCCTAATTTGGGAGAAACAAGGGATCTGCTTGCCCCCTTTGAACAAATCGGTCGCCTTTTTCTCAGCAGCAGCAAATCGTCCAGAAACCCTCCCCAGCTTTTCGTTGCGAGATTCGACGGCGTGGGCGGGCGAGGGTGGTTTGGCCACAGCTTCGTCACCCAAAGTGGCTGGTTCACGACAGGCAACGTGCATTTCTCACAGACAATTTCTACAACACATATCTCTTGGCATTCCAGCTTATCCTTCGTCACAGAAGTCGCGAGCCATGCCAAAGCATCCAGGAAACATCCAGTTGGGTGAGGGCTGACGTATGCTTTGGCAGTAGCCTGCAGTGTGCGGCGTGAGGTGAGATGATCGAGATGAAGGCATCCCGAAACTGTCCCCTGCCAAGCAGGCTTCTCGATACACTGACCCAGGCGCCTCGCTATCGGCAGGCATGGTGTGCGTATGCAAGGCCGGAGCGGGATAGTTTTCTGGCAGCCTTCTGGACGAACGGCGCAACTTCGAAACAGCATCCCAGACATAGCAAGGGCAATAGTAGCAACCTCATTATAATGTCGTATACGGTAGTTTGCCGCGAAGCCCGCTTCCGCCATGATAGGTAACAGTCGTCTGAGACTCCATATCCCTTGGGGGGGTGACAGCTGGCTGGGATAAGAGCCAAGCGGTGGCAATGGCCACGGCGATTCGATCACTAGTGTAGCTTGACAGAAAAGCGAGAGCATTTGCGAGCCCGCCAAGAGTTCCCCTTAAGATAACTACGGAGATAGAGACACATACGGCTGGAGTAAATCTGCCTTGGGGGGTAGCAAAAGATCCGGAGAAGCTATCTTTATGCCCCTGAATGTCGCCAATGCAGCGCGGACCGCGCTTTGTGAAGCTATTCCCCTAAGTCTCTTGGACACAACCAGCATTGGGGAGGGGCATGGTGGGGGCAAGCTTCCCACCTTTTTTTTTGTGGCGGGGTAGAGAGGCACGGGCCACGCCAAAACTGTTGAATCCGCTGGTCGGAGCCCAGGCATGACGCGGATTTCTCCGACAAGGCCAGTCATAAGCCCGGCCTGCCCCTTAAAAGTCTCCGGAGATCTATGTAAAGCAAGAGATGGAATGCATGTCAATGGTTTCTGCGCATGTATTGTAGAATAAGAGTTTTAGCAGCCGGCTTGGGTAAACCCGAGAGACATTCATAATTGGCGGCGCTCTCACGTGCTGACCCCGCGCTGAGCCAATTTGGGGTAGAATTTTCCTGAATGATCAAGAACGCCAAAGAATCTCGATCCTGATTGGGAAGCAAGCTCACAAGCTGGCACGGCATGATAAACATTGGATAAAACCACCACTCGACGAGCAGCCGGGTTTCTGAACTGATGTACTGACGCAAGATCCATCTTATTTTCCAAAAACCTTTTGTCTTGTGCTGCACGCGACTTACCAAACTACAAAACCACGGGCTCTTATTGAAAATCCCAGATAGGTACCCCGCTATGGACAAGAACCTGAACAACCTTCTAAAATGGAGCATCGAGAACTCCAAACCACAAGGCACCACAGGCGTCGCAGCTGTTGATAACGGTGCCGGCGCACCAGCGCCGACGGGTACACCATCCAGCGACCTCACTCCAGAACTGATGGCCGCGCTCTTCGGCGGGCCATCAGAGGCAGAGCTGATGAAGGCCGCCATTGAGCTGATCAACGACCCTGACGAGTCCGTGACGCTGGACCAACGACTGACAGCATTCGACAACTTTGAGCAGCTGATCGAGTCGTTGGACAACGCCAACAACCTCGAGAATCTACAGCTGTGGGCGCCACTACTGGATCTGCTGGAGCACGAGGAGCGCGAGCTGCGGCTCATGGCGGCGTGGTGCGTAGGCACAGCGGTACAGAATAATGTCAAGACGCAGGAGCGGCTGCTAGCCAGGGGTGGACTACCGCGGCTGGTACATCTGGCAACGCACGATGACGAACACGAGACGGTACGACGCAAGGCCATCTATGCGCTGAGCTCAGCAGTGCGAAACTTCCAGCCAGCGATGGATGTTGCGACGGAGGAGCTGAAAAAGAAAGGGCATCACGATAATGAGGAGGTAGACGCTAGTGATATGGAGGCGGTTGATCGGGTAATCAACGGGTTGAAGGAGAAGGCGTCCAAGAGCAAAGCGGCGTGATTTGTATCGATGTCTTTGTGGAAAGAGACAAATTGAAGAGAGGCTCGTATTGCATGGGCGGCGTTCGGATCGGATATTTTGCCATTTGGGTGGCACGTTACTGAGGGCACGATAGTCGGGCATGGCTTCAGAAAATGGGATGTGAAACATAGAAAATTCCAGGTGTTTTGACCACTTCATCAACTCTGTCCGGGAGGCCTAGAAACGCATGCCCTTTGTGTGTGTTGTTACAAGATGTACACATGTGATATTATACATGCAGCGCTGCAATGCTCAGTCTCTGATCTGCCCGTAAAACGGCACGCCAAGGGCCTGTAGCAGCAGTCTCGCCTGTCTGTCCGAAGTAGCCGATGTTTTCAAAAAGACTCTGCATCCGGGAATCAACTGTGGCAGCAGTTAGCATTTGGGACCCGTGAACGAGAACGAGGAGGGAAAGCGGTGTTTCTTTCATGTCGCTCGTACCTTTGGAGGATACATCTACTAGCATGTTAGCAATGCACCAATCCCAGGATTAACCGCGTTGATACTTACGTCGTAGTTAACTTCAATCTCCGGGAACAACGCTACGTGCTCGGGAGTAAAACCCCACGAGAGGTTGCCCGAACCGTCTCCTGTGCTAGCCTGGAGACCCTTCCAATCCTTGATTCGCGGGAAGACTAGGTGTATGCACCGGTCCAAGAATTCGTAGGCGTCATTTCCATAAAGTGTAGTTTTCACGCCGGCGCGTTGTCCTTGGGTAATCTTCCATTGCGCAACGCTAGACTTGACCTTGGTAATCTCAGGCATGGTGCCAGTGAGCGCAATCAGAGCGGTCCGGGCCACGACGAGGTGGTCAGGGTCCTTGATAGCCTCCGGGACATAGGTCGCCAAAGTCACCTCCTTGATCTCTGGTATGTTCCGGAAGGTGATATTCCTCTCTCGCAGCGGCAGCACGGGGGCACCACGCGGCGCACGTAAAGGGCGGTTCTTGTGGTAGGGCGAGGAGTCGTCCCACGTTCGCAGACGCTCGGGGGGTTCTGTTTTGGGGGTGCCTGGAGGCACGTGAAGGTAGGCGATAGTCATGAGGTCCGACGTGATGGTCGCTTGGAAGGTCTGTCGTAACCGCGGCAGGCTGAAGGGACCTGGGACGAAGTCGCGCGCAACCGGGTCCGAAGATGGCGGCGACTGCACGGGATGCAGCGGACCGCGATTGTACTTGGGCGGGTGGTATTGGTACCTGCTACCAGGCAGGGGAAGTGTCCGGTCGGCTGCGCGTTTCCATGGCCGGAAGATTTTCTTCTCATCGGGACTCAATTCTGGCACATTGAGGTTGGAGTCGGTCTCGAGATCGAGAAGCTCAGACACTGCAGTCGCTTCGTGCCCCTGGGTTGAGGCCCTCCTTCGTGAGCATGTTAGAGACGCAGGGTGTGATAGCTGGGAGAAAGGAAGCCTGCGGGCAGACATGGAGACACCTCGAAGGCTGGCCATGGCAGATGAGGACGGCGGCTGTCAATCCAGATGATGCAATCGAATCGAGCTGCCATGGTCTGGAAATTTTCTGGGTCCAAGCTCATGCAACCATCTCAACATCGAGGGTTAGGGTTGTCCGCTGAACTTGCGGCGACCCACCAGTAATGCGAGTCCTGGCTTGTCACATGTTGTAACTGCCCACTTCAAGAGACTGGCCCCGGGTCTCCTCATGTTGTTCGGTCCTCCGAAAGGAAATTCCAGCCATGAGATCCACGCAGCGGAAGTAAAATTTACGAACTTAGGTGTGAATTACACCAGAGTTCGATTCCGCACCTGCCCTTACCCGAGTAAGGTCAACACTTCACCCCATAAAAAAGCCTCTCTCAGCGCCGGATGGAGTCTATTCCCAACCAATTGAGTTCAGCCTGTCCCTGGAGGCGTTCATGGGGGCTTGCCCAAGTCCAAATTTCGGCAATGAGGATACTTGGTCGACGCCATTCTCTTCACGTTCATCTCCTTGGGGAGGCTCGGGTTACTAAAGATGCCGAGTACTTCTACTTCCCCGGAGCCTGAGCTTTTGGTCCATCATCCTTCGATCCTCTCTCACACAGACAGGCCTCTTCGCGTCCGTTGTCGCCACTCATAGCCTCAGTCACCGAGAAAATGAAGATTAATATCGCTATTCTTCCGCTTGCTTTCGGACTTGCTGCCGCAGCCCCCGGTGGATATGACGAGTGTATCATCCGTGACCACAACGGACACCAGGTGAACAATCCAGACACGGTAAAGGCTTTCCAGAGTTTTGAGCTCTTTGGCGAAGCTGCACTTCATTACGCCCATCCCGGAAATCTCCCCAGTGGCTACGATGTGGTCCCCGGCTTCATTAGCTTGAAAGCTGCCGCCCAGAGCCCCAGTTATCTCTTGACCATGGAGCCGGCCGTGTACGACCCTGAGATCTGTGCCGCTCTGTGCGAGGAGATCGATGACTGCAGGTCTTTCAACATCTGTTAGTTCACACCACACGCTCTAGGGCTAATTCCTCGGAACTGATTGAGTTACAGTCTTCGAGCGTGTCCCTCTGGTCGTCAGCCGCGAGACCCTCATCCCTGATGAGCTCTCTTGTCCCGGTCTGGCTGACTCGCCTTCCGCCACCCTAACCAGGTGCTCCTTTTTCAGCGATTATATCGACGCAACTGAAGCCACCAACATGGGATCTTACCAGGGCGAGTTTCCCCTCGTCTTCGCCGGCTCCAATGCGTATTTCAAGTGGGAAAGCCCTGGAGTCTACGGCTTCGACGGCCCTATCGATTTCACTAACGCCTCAGTCGCCGCTCCTTTTGGCTACCTCGGCATGGAGGAGTTCGAGACGGGCGAGTACGATCCTGCGAAGTGCGCTAGTACGTGCTACGACCTTTACGATGTCGACTATGAGACGGGTGACATCACTGACCAGTGTATATTTTTCAACTCCTACGTCCTGTTCAAGAACGGTGCCAACCCGAAGTTCCATTGCGCCTATTACAGCCATGCCTTCTCCAAGGAGCAGGCTACCAACAGTGGTCAGCTCGACGGCGAGGACAATCTCTACGCGGTCGGTGTGAGCCACGGCTATTACCTCCAGATTGCGCACTTCTTGCCCAGAAATATCTACGACTCAAGAGATGCGAGCTCCGAGTCCGACGTGCCCACGCCCACTATCCATAAATGACTGTCTGCCTAATGACCCTAGATAACTGCCAAATCCCGTGCCACATGGTCGGGGATTAGGAAAATGGGTAGGCGATGATGTTTTCTCAAGGACATATTTCAAGAGGTGTGTCGGCAATGTAAATATTGTTGAAAAAAAAGGTAGAAACGACTTGTAATGTATGTGATCTTCTGCAGCGGAGAGTCTCTATGATCTACCGCTCGAAAGGTTACTGAAATGCGCTCAGCCTTGGCATTTCGAACTCAACATTTGTCCAGAGGCTAGATCATATGTGTTTCAGTGGCAAGAACAGACCAACGCTGTCCCATATCAACTTCATGCCGAAATTCGCAATTCTGTGTCTGATCACCAGTCGTCAGTACTGCATCGGGCTGTTGGGCCAGGGCGATCACCGCCGCACGATGACATCTTTGTTTGCTTAAAGAAGTATCGTACGGTATCAATCTACCAAGCTAACCCGTGTCTATGTTCCAATCCATACAAGCCTATCTAAGTTTCTTATTGACCATATCCGTATCAAGCCATACACCATGCCCTCATTAGACAACCCCCACCCATCTCGGCAGATAGTACTTTACATTCTCATACACCAAAAATGTCACCCATGTCGCCGGCAACACCCTCACCACCCCTGGCATCATCCCCCTATAAAATCCCCTCACTCCCTCCTCCCTCCAGAGCGTCCTCACCACCCCAGTCACACCCCTCCCAAACAGAGCATCCGCCTCGTAATGTTGTAACCTACTCCTCAGCACCTGTAACGGATATGTCGCGGCTCCTGCTACCAACTTCGCCACCGTCGACAACACCACCGTCGCCTCATTCGCCAAGTGCTCCGTTCCTTCCCCAACCATCTCTACCCTAGCAAAAGCAGCGGCCCTCCGCTGCTTGCTAGCCAGATACATCCTCTTAGCCGGGTCATACACGGCAAACTGCACGGCACCATGGCTCACTGCCAGCATACCCACGCCCAGTCCGCGGTAAAACCCCCGGAAGCCTTCCTTGCGCAACAGGCGCGAGGCACCCGCCCACATGGAGGGGTACGCGCCGGCGGCGGAGCGGTCCGATGCCAGCATCCGCGTCTTGAGCACCCAGATGGGGTTGGTAATGACCTGGGTGGCCGCGCCGGCGGCGAGGGATGCTAGGAAGAAATCGGCAGGTGTGAGACGGATGTTCTCGGTCTCGGTTGTATTTCCCTCTCCATGGTGATGTTTCCGGAAGTAAGAAATGGCGCGCTCTGACAGCGACTTGAAGAAGAAGAAGGAGGCCCAGCTGGTGGCATTGCCGAGGAGGTTAGGCGTGAGGCCGCGGTAAAGAGCGGCGAGCGGCCGGTCCGTCCGCGTGAGGGACCGGATGAGGGAGACGGTGGTCAGGGACGCGGCCGAGGGGGCGGCGCTGCTGCGGTGAACTTGGAGATGTTAATTGGTTGATTGGCTGGTGGAGGCAGAGGAGACACACTTTGCATGCGCGTCTTGACAATGTCCAGTGGGTGTACGATCAACGTTGCCATGGACCCGGCCGAGAGCCCGGCTAACATTTCCACCAGTGCAGGGGTAGACCCCCCATGTTTGGATTCCGTCATAGAGACGTTGAGGCCGGGTCGCGACTGCTACATAGTCACGGGAAGAAGGTTTTGGATGGTCCGTAGATTTGGTTATCTTGATGTTGGAAGGGGGATTTTGGATATGGAGAATGATGACAGGGTTCCTACGGCTC
>Ga0247763_1001087_pt1 | contig 16123 bp, 16 predicted proteins | sample UWRJL141409B4_FD_179926 | JGI IMG/M metagenome (GOLD analysis project Ga0247763, IMG submission 179926) | Plant litter microbial communities from Arlington Agricultural Research Station in Wisconsin, United States - UWRJ-L141-409B-4 | ecosystem: Environmental > Terrestrial > Plant litter >...
TAGGCCAGGCCTACAGGTGGTGGGTCCTCGGAACTCCCCGTGGTTGTGGTGACTACACTTTGCCATAGTGCAGTCGGCAGCACTCCCAGGGTAGTAGATCAACTAGGCTACAGCACCCAAGGGTGCTGTAGCTACAGGGCAACTGGGCTGTAATTTCAACATTAGTAATAGGTATCCTTTAAGTTTACTTTATTAAAGAACTTTGCATTTAAAACCCTATTAAGGATTTCTGAAATAAAGGGTAAAAGGTAGTGATTTTTAATTGTAATTTTATTTAGACCTTAATAGTTTATGTAAAGGTATAAAAAACCGTTCTTCTTTGGAATAAATATAATAAAGAATATTATTGGGCTTTCGCTATATTTTATCTACCTTTTTATTAGGTTTTCTTTTAGATACTTTTAAAGTACTTTTATTATTATTATTATTATTAATCTTACACCGCAGAGGACCTCTGGTCCTCGCCCTAGTGGGCAAGCGGTCCCTCTATCTATCTGTTTAGGCACCGTGGGTGCTAAAGTACTTTTAATTTGATTTTTAATAATAGATATAATCCTTTAAATAGGGGAGTAGTGTTTTTTATTAAGGGAATAAAATGGTTAAATTAGTAATAATAGGGTAGTATAGTAATTTTAGAAAGATTTATTATATCTTTAAAATTTATTAACTTTACAGGCTATTTTTTCCTTTTTCCCTTGGTCTTCGCTTCCTCTTCCTCCTCTAATAAAATATAATTTAAAATTTTAAATTAAGGTATAATTATAAATATATAGGCTTTTTTTTTGTAGGATTTAAAGAATTAACGTAGTATTTGAATATATATAATATTTGTATTAATTGCGAACTATTATTAATTATCCTTTAGGAATAGTAGGATGGTCTTCTTACTTAAGGTAGGTATTTTTAATAATAGGGGGGAGTCTTCCTTTAAGTATATTTTGCAAATAGCTATATAAGGAATAATAAGGGTACGGGTACGGTTTTAATTATTAGATAGTTATATTAGTATTTTAAATACTCTTAAACTTTTATATACTTTTCCGTTAAGGTATTATAAATAAGGGGATTTGTTGGTAATTTACTATAAATTGTGTTTTAAGGTAAAAATATAATTAATAATGTTAATTTTAGTATAGGAATTTAATTTTATAGTAATAAGTAAAGAAGAGGATGAAAGTAAAATAGTATTAATTTATATTTGGGTATAGATTATTACGTTATATAAGGTCTCCTTATTATTATAGCTAATTAAAAAGGTTAGTTATTTTTTTGGTTTTGCGATATCGTACCGATACCTGTACTATAGAAGCACCCACGGTGCCTAAACAAATAGATAGAGGGACCGCTTGCCTACTAGGGCGAGGACTAGAGGTCCTCTGCGGTGTAAGATTAATAATAATATTTTTTTGGTTTTTCGCTACTAAATTATTGGGGAGTTGCTAATACCCCTGCCTTTACAGTGCTTTTTAATTTATTATTATTTAGTTAATTAGATAATTAGAATAATTTAGTACTATATACCTTATTTCTTTATATATAAAATATTAAACGGTTAAAAATAGTAGGCTACTTTAAGATATTTGGGGTTATCGTCCTTGGTAATTATAGGTTCCGTAATTATTATAATTACCCCTTATTTCGCTTCCGTTTTAATTTTAATTTATTTTGGAAAAGATATGTTCCCGTTGGAATTAAGGGTTATATTATACTTAGTAGGTTATTTTGATTATTTTCTCCTAATTTTTAGGTTTATTATTATAATAATAGAGATTAAAATGGTTATGAAGCTTTTTAATTAGTTTCGAGAAGAACTTTATTAAACTTTTTTTTTACTTTAGTAAGAAAATTATACCTTTAAGTTTTTAAAATATAAATAAAATTTTTATAGCAATTAGGTAATATATTAGGTAGCTGTTTTTAGAGCCTTATTAGTAGAAGTATTTTAGTCGTTTATATTATAAATTAAATTACCAGTTTATTTTTTAAAATAAACCTAATTTATATTATAGGTAATTTGCTTATTGGTTAATTACGTATTATAATAATTATATTAATGATTATAAATATTGGAATTTATATATTTAAGGCTGAAAAGGATTTAGTTCTTTATTAAGTAGAAATATTAAAGGTTTTTTGTAAAGGTGCGTTCTAAATCCTATAACTATTTTTAATAATAGTAAAAAGTTATTTTAATATTAAATTAAATAATATTTTTAACTTTAATAGCTTTTCTCGATTCTTAGGTTAGAGATTCGTTACGTTAACGTTTTCTACGCGATTTATTTACAATTTTAAATTAATTTAGTAAGTTTTTCTTTCGCTTTTTAACCTATATTAATCGCTTTAGTATATAGATATAATCCTCTGTACGTTATAGGTCTGATTTAGTAGGCGTAGTTAGGCTTATTGGTTCCTTTAAGCTACGTTTCTGGGAAGATGTTAGCGATTTACCTGGGGATTGTAAAGGTATACGATTGTTTGGTAATGTAATACCTACTTTTGGGGCGGTACGTTCCGGGGTGTTTAGCGTTAGCGATATTTTAATTAATTGGGGTAGAAGAATCAGAAATGTAATAAGTTATTAGGGTGATTAAGGAAGAGCCCGATGTTATTGTGATATATAGGTGATTTACTAGTGATAAGTTGATAAAGCAGACTCTATTCTAATATAGTGACTGATTTTTGTAGAAGGGAAAAACCCCCTGCGAGCGCCAACTACCTATAGCGGCTTTTATGCGTGTGCTGACCTATTGCGTCACTGCTGCCCCCGGCGCTGCGCAGCCGCTGCGGCGGGGTTTCGCAGGTCACATTACAGACCAGCACCCTGACTACGATGGTTCTCCCCCCGAGGCGCCTACTAAGTTCGCCCCATTGACAATACTGCTACGTAAACTGGTTTAGTTACCCGTAGCGACCTCTGAACCCCTGAGTCCCCTGTGGGAGATAAATTTAGGCCTGTTATAGTGGAAGTTCCAATTTTACAGGCTACTAAGACTTAGTGAGAGGAATTTAAACGAGTGGAAGTTGAGCCTATAGATACCACGGCTGATTTGGTTAACTATTTAGTTAATAAGGCTATTAAATACGTTAAATTTAGTGGCTACTACAACCCCCCTGAACTTACTGAAGATTTAGAGCTTAAGTCTTTCAAGTAAATCCTAAAGTACCCCCTGAAGGATTAGTGGTTGGTAGTGTATTTTAAGGAGATATAGTAGTTGTTAATTACTAAGATTTTCTATTTCGTCAAGCGTTCCAAGGCCAAGAAACTGCCTATTACTACTAAGCCGGTTACTAAACTTAAGAAGGATGCCTAGAGTAGGGTTACTAAGTTTAAGGCTTAATTGGTAGCTAGGGGGTTTTAATAAGCCCCTGGAATCGATTTTAGGGAGACCTTTACAGCTACTATAGTACTATTTACTTAGTGTATTGTACTGGTACTAGCCGTTGTAAAGAACTGGGAGATTGAGTAAGTGGATTTTGTGGGAGCCTTCCTAAATAACGAGTTGGATATGGAACTTTATATCGAGATCCTTAAAGGTTTATACGAGTTTAGCTTTAGTAGCCCCGAGGCATTAGACCTTTTAAAGCGGTATAATTGGGACCCTTCTAAGGATTAAGTTATATTACTAGGTAAGGGTCTTTACGGCCTAAAACAAACCTCCCACCTCTGGTAACAAAAGGTAGCTAAGCTACTAAAGATACTAGGCTACAGCCCTTTCGCTAGTAATATAGCTACTTATTATAATATTATTAACAAGATTATAGTAGTTACTTACGTTGATGACTATCTCCTTATTAGGCCTTCTATCACCAAGATCAACGTATTAAAGGCCCAATTGGTTAAGGCATATGATATAAAGGACCTAGGACCTACCTATTATTTTTTAGGGGTTGAGATTTATTGTGATAGGTTATATTATTTGCTATAAATCAATTAAAAGGCTTATATCGAATAGGCTATTTAGTATTTTAAACTTAGTTACAACGGACCGCCTACCCCTTTATCTCTGGGACTTATAGAACCTAACCCGTCTTTTAAACCCCTGAATATTACTGACCTCCGGCTATTTTAACAGCTTATCAGTATTATTATATACGTTATGGTTTAAATTAAACCTAATATAGCGTTTATAGTATAGTAGCTCTCTCGCCAGTTACAGTAGCCTACTATTGCTTATTTCAAAGCAGCAAAGAAGCTCCTTAGCTACTTGTTTTCTAGCGCAGATTAAGGTATCTATTTTGGTACCTTTACTGATCTTACCCTTATGGGATATACTGATAGCGACTTTACAGGGTGCAAAACTACTGTAAGGTTGACTTATAGTTACCTATTTACAGTAGGCGGAGGATTCGTTAGTTGGAAGTTAAAAAGGTTATTTATAGTAGCTTACTTGACTTTAAAAGCCGAATTTACAGGGCTTATAGAGGGTAATAGAGAGGTAATATAGCTGTAGGGGCTGTTTTCTGAATTGGAGCGCCCTATCCAGGGATTTATCTTATTAATAAGAGATAATAAAGGCGTTATTAATACGGTATATAACCCGAAGTACCATAATCGTATTAAACATACCCTTTTAAAGTATTAAGGGGTGAAGGAGAGTATTATAAAAGGTAATATTACTATAACGTATATGCTTATAGGGGAGATGCCGGCAAATAGGCTAATTAAGGCCCTAACCCTAGTTAAGTATAAATAGTTCCTTAGGCTGTTGAATCTTTCCAGGCCCCGTAGAATGCAGAGGGGGCCTGCTGCGAACTGAGAAATGTACCAGGGCTCAGGGCTATAAAAGGGGTGTTGAAATTACAGCCCAAATGCCCTATAGCTACAGCACCCAAAGGTGCTGTAGCCTGGTTGATTTACTACTTTGGGAGTACTGTTAATTGCACTATAACGAGGTATAGTTACCACAATTATAAGGAGTTGTTATTGTGGTCCAGGGGGGCTGCCAAGCCCCCTGAACCCACTAAAACCTATTAGAACCTACTAAAATTGATAGGGGGTTCCGGGGGCTCTACTACCTATGGGCCTGGCCTATAGGGGTAGGCCCCAAGCACTATTCCTTTTGTAGTATAATCTTTCCCTTTATATCTTAGGGCCCTTACCCCTTATAAAATTAACCCATACCTACTAAGGGCCCTATAAAGAACCATCTCCTCTCTCGTCGTTATTACTTAACTTTTTTCCTTTCTTTTACCTTAAGCAAGACAGTTTATATATAGCCTTAGGGCAACCTTTTGACCTTTATAATTTTTATACAAAACCCACTATAGTTACCTTGTTACAGGGCATAGACCCCTATATCTTTACTTGTTACAGCAGGTTGGTCTGCTGATCTTAGCTTCCTTTGACCCCGTCCCAGGCAGTTATCGTACCCTCAAAGCCTTCCGCTACGCCCGTTACAGGGGACTCACCCCCTGTAACCTCCTATACTAGACCTCACCGAGACCAGTCAGGCCACACAAATTAACAACTATGATCTTCTTATTTACTACTTCTTGGCGTAATTAATAGTTGTATATGTTTACGTATTGTAGCTGGGTTTATAAGGTAGCTATTTTAGCTATAACGAGCCATATAGTTTGCTTGTTATTATACTGGATCTTAATATAATAGTTGTTTAGTCGTATTATAAGTTCGGCTAGTAATCGATTTATAAAAAGAGACTCTTTTACAGCTTGTACTAGGGCTAATAATTCGGCCTTTATAATTAAGGTGGTAATTTGTTGGGAATAAGTGCCACGCACTACTGTACAGTACCTGTGTTATATAGCAAAACTATGCCGCAGCACAAATAGTGCTGTGCAGCGTGCTGCACAGCATAATGAGCCCTGCAATAAAACCTTGTATTCTACCACGCTAAGAACGCCACAGCGCACTAGCGCCTCGGCACCTCGGCCTTCGGCCTCTGCCAGAGGCCGATGGGCCGATACTCACAACTATAATAACCACGGCTCGCCCTCTCTTAGATAGAAGAATTAAGCACTCATCCATCTTCTTCTCCATGACTTGCCTCCATCATCATTGTGACCCATAGCTTTATTAACAAAGAGTTCAGGCTTCCATTTCCAATTACGGGGGTCACTACCCCCTAAAGCCAATTATATCTAATAGGACTATAGAAGCACTTAGTACTACTACGTATCTGGGGATTAATTGGAAATTAACGATACGTAATTAAAATCCTTTATACGTATAAATTATTATACCCTTAACAACGGGTTTATAAGGGCCCCTAAAGCCCCTATTATAGTATTACCTACTATAAAAAGAGTAACCCCCTGTTTAATATAATATAATAAAGCCTAAAGGGGTCCTTTAGCGGCAATAATTAAGGCTACTAACCTTTAGTACGTTTATTTAGGCCATACAGGTCTAAACCTTCTAAAGAAGACCGCCCAAATTACTAAAGGGATGTTTAATTTTAGTAATATACGCTTTAAATATATAACTTGCAAAAGCTGTAATACCGTTAAACTACTACACCAACCCTCCTCCAAAGCTATTATTAACCCTTTTAACGCATTATGGTGAATAAAGGGGATATATTCGTAATCTGCCTTATACCCCTAAATAATAAACCCTACGGGTTTATTCTAATAAATTGGAAGATTCGTTTTAAAATTATTAGGCTTTTAAAATCTAAAAATAAGGTTATTATAAAAGCAAAGGCTGCTATAGAGGAGATTAATAATACTTTTAAGCGGTACCTAGTACACTTATATTACGATAAAAGTAAGGAAATTAGTAGGCTTAGGCCTTACTTACGAGAAAAGGGTATTGTTTTCTTAAAATTTAGCCCTTACACGTATAGCCAAAACGGCCTGGCTGAACGTACTATACGGGTGGTTCTAGAATACCTTAGGGCTATAATAATTGCTTTAAAACTTTTATCCTCTGTTAATGAAACTATGGTCACAATGGTGATGGAGGCAAGTCATGGAGAAGAAGATGGATGAGTGCTTTATTCTTCTATCTAAGAGAGAGCGAGCCGTGGTTATTATAGTTGTGACCATCGGCCCATCGGCCTCTGGCAGAGGCCAAAGGCCGAGGTGCCGAGGCGCTAGTGCGATGTGGCGTTCTTAGCGTGGTAGAATACGAGGTTTTATTACAGGGCTCATTATGCTGTACAGCACGCTACACAGCACTATTTGTGCTACGGCATAGTTGTGCTATACAGCACAGGTACTGTACAGTAGTACGTGGCACTTATTCCCAACATCCTCCTTATAAGGATACGTTATAGGCCCTGTAATTAAACTGGTTAATAGGATAGCAAATACTAATAAAAAGCTTACCCTATACTAACTCTTCCTCGATAAATTAGTACCTCTATAAGCCCCTTATATCCCGGATCTTTCCAATTATAGGGTTATGAATACTAATGTTAAAAGTACAGCCTGGATGCCCTGTAGCTACAGCACCTTTGGGTGCTGTAGCCTGGTTGATCTACTGCCCTAGGAGTGTTGTCGACTGCACCATAGGGAGTTATTATTGTGGTCCAGGGGGGCTGCCAAGCCCCCTGGACCCACTGGAACCCACTGGAACCCACTGGAACCCACTAGAATCGACAGGGGGTTTTGGGGGCTCCACCACCTGTGGGCCTGGCCTACAGGGGTAGGCCCCAAGCACCATTCCTCCTGTAGTATAGTCTTCTCCTTTGTGTCTTAAGGCCCTCACCCCCTGTAAGATTGACCCACACCCACTGAGGGCCCTATAAAGAACCATCTCCTCTCTTGTGCCTTTGTCACTCGATTCTTTTCCTTTCTTCTACCTCAAGCAAGATAGTTTATATATAGCCTTTGGGCAACCTTCTAACCACCGTGACTCCCGTGCAAAGCCCACCGTAGTCACCCTTTTACAGGGCATAGACCCCTGTATCTCTGCTTGTCATAGCAGGTTGGTCTGCTGTTCTTAGCTTCCTTTGACCCCGTTCCGGGCAGTCATCGTACCCTCGAAGCCTTCTGCTGCGCCTGTTACAGGGGACTCACCCCCTATAACCCCCTGTACTGGAGCTCACTGAGACCAGTCAGGTCACACAATTTAATAATACCTATAACAAATATATTGGTAGATAGATTTACGAAAGCGCTAGGTGCTGAAAAGTTTAGGATCTTCAGATTTTAAATTGGGTAGTAGATATCGAAGATAATATTAGGGTACGGTAGGTTAAGGAGATAAGTACGGAAAAATTAAAAGTATTAAAGGATTTATTTAACAGCGGATTAGTTAAATTCGGTAATCTGGAAGAGTCTAAATACCCTTAAGGAAGTCAACTAGCCTATCAGAAACAGGTTGAGGGGGTGTGTCAGCGGGTATTACAGCATTGGGTTAGCTCCGGATATACGTGGCGCCGGCTCTGAAGAAGAGGGGTTTTACTTAGGTCGCCAGATTGGAAACAGCGGATCTGAGCAACCGGAAGGGAGGCAATCAATTGAGCCAATTCTGCGTTTTTTGCAGTTATCCTTTGAGTAAATGTAGTGCAGTGCCAGGCAGCTGCCAGCCGGTTGACACAACCACACTCAACGACATGCCATCCACGGCACACAAGAGGGGGAGCAAGCTCCCCCGAAAAGCCCTACAACTACAGGGCAGCCAGGGCTATATCTCAACAGCGATGCTGTGTGCCAAATCTTGGTGTGATGAGCCGTGCTTTGACAAGTGGAACTAGGCCACATCGAGAAGGTGTCGATGGATTTTTCTAGAAGCGAAGGCTCCACGTGGTGGTGCTGATGTGGCGCGGCGGCAGGCATGACGATGAAGCTTATGGCGCCCGCGCCATGCACAGCCTGCAGAGCTATGGCGAGGAGGAGCCAGTGTACGACGCCAATGCTTACACCTACGGGGCTGTGTCAAGAAAAAAACCCATCGCAGCTGACAATAGTAGCCCATAGTAGGTGGTCAAGAAACGCAACAAATGTTCCGATGACGTCTTGAGCGCATAGGTACGCGCTCGTTCGTCTGCCCAACAGGCGGGGGCGGTCCAGAATTGCATATTGCCGTCACCTTGGGGGAAACCATAGGCGGTGGCTTGCTTCCAATTTGTTTTCAACTGCCGACGGCTGCATCGCCGACAAATGGCGATTGAACGCGTCTCAAGTTTGGCTGCATTAGCTGGACGCATCGCCTGACACCACCAAACGCCCCCTTCCTTTTTCTCCCTTTTCACCCCGCTCTTGGGCCCCAGTCGGCTCCGGACGGTTACAGCGTCGGAACCCGCTAAGGCTCTGCTCACCAGCAGACAACTCCTACCCCGCTCAAATATCGTATCATGGGACTGTGATTCAGCCGTGTAACACAACCTGGTTGTTCCATCCGAAAACTTGCAGAAAATCAGAGGGCGGTTCTGACCATGGTGGGTAGAAGCCCGCCCGACCTATCAAGTAGTATACCTATGCGGTACCTAACTGCGACGATCGGAAGGCTCTTGCCTTCATTACAATCTGAGAGGTGTCCGCTTCCTTCTCGCTATTCTGATCTGCACTCTTCCATGAGATTCCACGACCCACTCTTTGCAGAGTCGGTCGCTTGCCAGGGCGATAGTTGGAACTTCCACTATGACAGTGCCAGTAGTCAGTGGATCAGGCAGCGTTACGACAGTAAGTACGTGTTCGGACTGTCCACGACAATGTAGAGGCCGACGGCATGGAAACGTGGCAACGAGACAAGGTGCTTACGTAGGTAGGATACAGAAGTGCAAGGAACCATTTCGTCTCCTTCGGGTAACAATATAGTGTCAAGTGTTTCCTCCATCGTTCCCGAGGCTCTCCAGGTTTGGCATGCAACAAGCGTCATATCTTTTGTCCAGCGCACACAACTCTCCCTCTTGCTAGCGGACACTACCCACGAATACGATGCAGCGTCAGGTTGGCCAACCAGCTGCGCGCGGCAGCGGCCTGCTTCGGCCGCCCACCCTCTGCCCAGCGAAAAGCTTCGTGCCCATGGCGCTCGACGATGACACACTGAGGGCCTACGGGCTGCCCCCCCGTCCGGCCGCGGATGCTTCCCCCCGGCGCCACGCCATGTGGAAGCGACTCATGTCCAAACGGGTCAGTTTCGTCGCTCCCGAGTTCACCGTGGCGGAGGAGGATGGCACGCCTCCTGTCGACGCTCAGATGCACGGCATCACGTCGAGCTCCACTCGCAGCAGGACTTGGTCGGGAGCCGTGCACACCATTAGCAACAGCGACAGCGACGACAGCGACAACAGCGATGACAGCGATGACAGCGATGACAGTGATGACAGCGATGACAGCGACTACTTCACGCACATCGAGGCCTCGTGGACCATCCCGATGGTGTTCCCGACGCCGGACAAGTGGGATGCGGAGACGGCCGCCTGGTCTGCCGACCCCTCTGAATACACGTGCGGCATCTGGGTCGGGATTGACGGCTGGGAAAAGAGCCACGACATCCTCCAGGCTGGAACCGGCATGCACTGCACCGTGCAGGACGATGGCAGCCTCGATCACAGCTTCTTCGCCTGGTTCGAGTGGTATCCGGTGCCTGTCCACCGGCTGACGAATTTCCGCGTCCATCCCGGGGACGTCATCACTGTGCTTGTCGACTTCACGGGCTCCGCTTCCAATTCGGACACCGGCTCTAACTACAGCGGCAGCGGCGAGGGCGGCGGCCAAAACCAAAGCCAAAGCGACATCTTCACCGGCCAAGCGCTGTATGTGAACGAGACCAACGCCACCTACACGTCGTTCCAGTACACCTACAAGTGCAAAAATGAGGACGACCGGTTCAAGGGAAACACGGCCGAATGGATCCTCGAGAGACACAGGGAGAACAAGGCAGCCATGCCGAACTTCGGCGCCTCCTTCGTCTACAACTGCTGCGCAGTAACCGAGAAAGGCAAAGAGCGAGATCTGTCCGGGTGCACGCTGATGAACATGGTGGAGGATCCGGAGAATGACGGCTCCCCGGAGCTGAGCACGCCGGTGCAGGTTTCCAAAGACGTGCTCGGCTTGTACTGGGGCGACGGGACCATCTCGGCGCGTCACGTCGAGGCGGACTCGGATTCAGATTCGAGCGACGGAGCAAATTGATGGACGGCTCGTCTCATGGCCCCGCCCGGGTATTTGGATCACCACTTGTCACCAAGTCAAGTAAGGTGCAGGGTTGAAAGGGTCAGGTGTAGTAGTTTTAGCATCTAGAATGCTGCAGAAGGCTATTTCCAAATTTACTCCGCATCTCATCTCTTCAGCGAAGTTTTGAACTTTTCTGCCTGCCAGAAGCCACACCATCAAATAATGGAAACCCCAGTCCAGTCTATCAGATCCACCGAATCCAGGGTGTAGCGTCGTTGACACCTGTTGGCCAATGACGTTAGTCCCGAAGCCGAAATCATTGGAACCCCGGGAACGGAACTACCACGTCAGCTGGCCTAAGGATAGACACAGGAATAGTTCACAAAAAATCACTCCTTCTTCCTGTGCGAGCAATTCATTCGAGGAGGCTACCACCTCAGGTACCCACTGCGGAGTTATCACACAAAAAAGGGCGTTTGTCATGCCAGTGACTTTGACCTTGTTAGGGCCACCTCCCGTTTCGCAGCTGCAGTTAAACGAAAGGGAAAATGAAAGAGGAGCGAAAAAAAAAAGGCAACAGGGGACCCCAGCGGTAGATGGCCGCTGCCCACTTCCCACTTTCCCCCCTTTTTCCCCTTCCTTTCCCTAGGCGAGGGGTATCCAGTAGCAACGCAGCAAGGCCCCTCGATGGGTAAGAAGCCACGTTGCTCGTCTACCAGGGGACATTGGCCAGCAAAATAAGGTGCGGTCACACAGGCAGCAGTGCGGCCAACCCAACCTCATGTAGTTCGGCCTGAAAGAGACCTCCTGTAATTATGCTAGTCTGACTCATTTTCTCGCAGAATCTTTACCCAAACTCGCATATGCCTGGTTTTTTTGTCACCAGTGAGGTTGCAGAAGCTCAAGTGCGTAAGAGATTTCAGCCAATCTCTCCCGCTGCTCTCCGTGATGAGTGGGAGACTACCGCTGCGCTGCCGCGGGGGTGATGACCTGGAAGGCCAGAAGAGCACCTTGGGGGACCATGGCTGGATTTTATAGGTTGGAGAGGTTCAGTTGGCGTTGCCGAAGAGCCTCTATTATACCTGGTAGGTAGGTACTAGTTACTTGCCGACTTTGATGCACATCTCGTCCGAAATTGCATCAGTCATGGATTGTCACATCATTGCTGCACACCCAGTTCAGCCCAGCGCGTTCATTGAACACGAAACGTGTTTGTGTGAGGATGAGGGGCGTGGAAGAACGTGACTTGTAATTAAGACTGAAAATTGGAGTCTCACCCGACTTGGTTAAGCCACTTCTCGGTACAGAAAGGTTTAGTAAAGAGCATTGGTGCGGACAGTCAAATGCCGCCGGATATCTTCTGCTTCCTTGGAATGAAAGGGAAATTAAACAGTCCTGAATTTCGTAACCAACCATGTTTGAATAAGTCGCCCATCTACGATCCACATACAAGGTTCAAAAATGACCGACTGATATGGAGCTACAACAGGGACATGCCGCGAGCGGCTCGCCAAAAAAAATAACCAGGAGGAACTTTCCGGTTGCCAGGCTTTTCACGTGCCTCCGCACGGCTGCTGCTTGCTGCTCGCTGCTCGCCCTCATGGATAGACAGAATCCTGCCACAAAGCCATGACGGAGTGCAAGTCGTATTAGAAAAGAAAAAGAGATGGAGCGCTCACCTTGCGTCCACAACATAGTCCGTAAGAAGAAAATTGTTACGTACCTTTGGCATGGAGCCTGCTTGCGTCGAGCACAGCCCCGATGTGAGCGTGGTGTTGGGGATGGAGGCGACGGGAACCCCCACTTGGTGCATCGACGAGTCTCGAAAGCCCACAGGATGCATGTTGCTGACCTGCTCTTGAGGCAATGAGGCCTCCGTCCTGCAGATCCCTGTCATGCCTGAGACGCGTCATGTCAAAGCCTGACGACACAACGGCCCAACTCCATCTGCGAATCCAAGGGCGTGATCTGTTGGCACTAATGACAATCCAGCGCTTATAAGAAATCCACCATTAGTTCAGTCTCGGTACAGGAGAGCCAACCATTCTTAGCACGCTTCACTTCCTAGCACCTGTCTCACCGTTGGTCGTTGTCTCCCCAGCTGTCGCCAACACTTGGCGGCTGGCCTGGTGTGGCCAAGGTGAGCGTCACAGTTGTGACAGCAAGTGCGTAACATGTTGTCAGGTGATAGAGAGCTGATACAGGGAGGTGATACCAGGGAATGACCTGCGTGACATACCAAATTCTATGGAAGCCAAGTACTTCTAGATAATGAGTCTCTTTTCATTTTGTCAACCCCTTGCCTAGCTTGCCTGGTAAAGGCAGCCCAAATAGCATGTGATATCTACCCAGACGTCGTCTCCAGACTAAGAATAAGAAATAGAGAATATGCGTGCCGCGCCATGCGCGCCTGGGTGATGCCCATTCTCGTCCGCTTCGACGACATTCTCTCGGCGCAATGGAAAAGCAACCGAAATATGAGCGCTGGGCGCTGGGCAACGCCCAACCAGGGTTCACTACCACCCACCCTGTCGAGTCGTGTAACGCCAACCCGCCTTTCGATGTGAGAAACCGGATATTCCAGCACATTCTCACGCTAGGCTGCCTGAGGCCTGGCCGGCCGTATCGGAAAAGTCGCTTTTCGGGGCCTCAGCCTCGAAGAGAGATAGCAGATGCCCCCCCGCTCCTCACTCAATTCAGCATTGTATCCACGCCTTAGACTTGGGATATCCTCGAGGGGCAGGACGTCAAAATGTTTGTGGATGAGACGGACATGTAGCCTGATGCTACCTATGGGTGTTCATACTCTCCGGCCTCTAGTGCATGATCCTTAACCTCGTAAGCGTTTAGACTGAGAATTGCCGGTTATAGAGATGCCTGAAATTCTTATTTCTGTAGGGGGCATTGGAGACCCGGCAAGTGCGTTAATATTGGCATTAGGTATAGTGCGGGGGCAAGGGATGTCGAAATAGATCTCGCGCTGGCTAATGATTTTGCCATGTGCTCGCGATGCTGTCCATGACGTGGCGTATTTGCAGCTGGACAACCGTTCCAAAACGCGATATCCAGTATGAATTGTCGGGTGCTGTTGCGGAATTAGGCACCGCCGCCAGAGCTCCTGGTGGTGCAATGTACCGGATAGATCTTGAGTGTACCGAGTGGGACATCCCGGGAGAGGAGGCACTAGCAGTCTCCCTTGTAACTCTTCATTATGGTTTGGCAGCTGTGGCATCGCTATGATATCTAGAGCTCTCGTCGTACAGGGCTAGATCTCGTCACCATCAGGTATACGGGAGGCCCTATGGGTTTGAATCGCAATTCTGCGGAGAGGCGGCGAGGGCGATGGGAAAGGCCAGCAGTCCGGACGCTAGCTCCGAGGCTTAGATGTCAACAAAGACCCGCTGCAATACACGCGTGTACTTTGGAAACCTTGATATTTTTGCTGCGCCTGCATCAGGTTTGCACTTGGCTTGCCGGACGCTCAAGCGTTTGGGCCTCAACTGAAGCCCGTATGTCAGACATTGAAGCCCTGGTGCCCACCATGTTAGAAATGCGTTAAAAATATAACAAACATCAGATGTACATGACACGTCACCCCCAGGCGGTATGGTGGCGTCCACTGTTAGGAACTTTCCACGCATCGTCTCCACACAGCCACTACATGTATAACCGCTGAACAGAAGCGGTGTTCCAGAAGGCGATGAATCCGGGCCGGGATGACGTATTGTTGTCGAGCGGCAATGCGTCGGTATTCATAGGAATCGGACACAGCCGTTCTATTGGTTCGATTACGGGGTCAGACGCGAAATAAGATGCCGCTACTTTGCCGGATGTCAGTGCTAGATGGTGGCCTGGAACGTGGAAAGAAACATCAGGCTCGCACGCAGTTCGTGCTACCAGAGTCTTGACCCTCAAACTAGAGCGCCAGCACGTCACAGTCGGAAAGTGCTCTCAGTCATCACGTACCCAGCCGACCTACAAATATAGCTGACCCGCCCATCGACAGCCCAACTCTCCCACTTGACCAACACCATCAACCACTTGTTATCCATCTACTAAGCGACCAAAGACTCCTTATTCCCCGTCAAAGATACAGCCTGACCCTTCCTAACAATGCCGACCTCCGATCAAGTCCCCATCTCGGCCGGCGGTACCGCCACCGTCGGAAACGGAGATGTTGTCATTGTGTACGGGACCACCGGGGCTACTCTGAAGCGTCTTATTTCTGGTACAGTGAACGTCTACATTCCGGTTGCCAATCCACCGACCCAGGACAAGAAGCTCTCAAATATCGAAGTCGAATGCGCTGGAACGGATGGGGCCGCAGTCGACGCCCTTATGGTCACTTTCGGTGCGGCGTCCGTCTTTAGCCAGAGCGGCCTAAACAAGACACAGGACTTCACCGTCAGGGTTACTGGGGCTTCGCGTCAGGCCGATATGAACCCCTATGGAATTGATGTCACGTTGACCGTCAATCTGCCGACCAAATGCGCTACCATGGAGATCCAGTCTGTGACTCTCTACTTTGCCTAAGTCTTATCGACTACACGGACACAGTGAGTCTCCTTCTTTCCAAGAGAAGGGTTAGAACGTCAGTGAGGGGCTAATGTCTGTATCATCAGAAGATCTTGGGGGTCCGGTGCGGTATGGTGGGTTTGGATATGACGGTTGACCCCGAATCGCGGTTTGCTACACCTTTGGAAATGATGAGGATGTGAGGTACCGAGTTATCCGGTCTCAGAAGGCGAAATGTCACTCATTTTGTTAGGTAGTATCGACAGGGAGCTAATCCATTCCAGAAAATGGATCTTGCTGTCCAGAAAAGGTTCTGGTCGATGTACAAACAGATAGATCAAATGCAAGTCATCAACCAGACACAACATGACAACCTTTGTGGAATAGTACGTGTTTTGTAGTTATTTGTTTTTCGCTGCATTTATTCTCCGTTCCGGACCGAAGCAAGGTCCGTGCACTCTCGCCAAGAAAAGGTTAAGGTGCAGCCCCTCCTTGCCCTCTGGAAACTGAAGTTTGCCGATCGGGTTAGCGGAATCCTCCGCGTTAGCTCGCAATCCGCTTAATAAGAAACCCG
>Ga0247763_1001088_pt1 | contig 16118 bp, 10 predicted proteins | sample UWRJL141409B4_FD_179926 | JGI IMG/M metagenome (GOLD analysis project Ga0247763, IMG submission 179926) | Plant litter microbial communities from Arlington Agricultural Research Station in Wisconsin, United States - UWRJ-L141-409B-4 | ecosystem: Environmental > Terrestrial > Plant litter >...
CAGATCCAGATGGGCCAGCGATAGCCGAGCCCGGCCACCGCCGCGCTGCGATCGTAGAGACGCCCCGGGTACAGCCCGCGCATCGGATTGGCAGCGCCGCCCAGCGTCACCAGCTCGGTGAACGGGATCACCGCGTCACCGATCGGATCGACGAAGCGCACCAGCGCGCCGAGCGTCACGATGCGGTTGCGGCCGTTCAGGTCGAGGGCATAGCCGCCCGAGCCCCCGTAACCGACGAAGCTCGCGCCCTGCCTCAGCTCCCTGGCGTGCGACCCGTAGGCTTCGAGCCGCCACCCCTCGGCGGATGCCGGCCGGGGCGAGCGATTGTCGACCGCCAGCGCGAGCCGCGAATGCAGGATTGTATAGCCGTCCTCGTAGCCCGGCGGCAGGGGCAACGCACCGGCGGCGACCTGTTCGTCGAGCGTCGGATCGTCGTCGTAACCGCCGCGCCTGAAGTCGATGGCTTTCAGCCCGGTCTCGGCCCGCGCCGAGCTCGCGCGCCACCACCCCTTGTCGAACGACAGGGCGACCTCGCGCAGATCCTGCCCGTAGCGAACCAGGTCGCTCTGACGAGTGTCGGGACCCACCCCGAAGAACGTGAAGTCTGGCCGCCGCTGCGCCCGCACATCGAGCCGCAGAAGGTCGCGGCCCGCGTCGTCGAAGACGATGCGCTCGGAGAACGATGCGCCGACCCACTCCTCACCGCCGAAGGCCCCGCGCAGGCGGAGCTGATGCCCCTGGAACCCGACGTCGTTCCAGAAGGCATACAGCCCGATGCTCGGGTAGAAGTCGAAATCGAGCAGCGCCGTGGGCACCACGCCTGCCCGGTGATCGTCGAACGTGAAGAAGTCGTAGAGCCAGGCTGGCAAACCCGAGCGCTCCGCGCCCGCGATGAGCCAACCGAGCGGCCTCCGGATCACGAACTCCGCCACCACGTAGGGCGGAAACAGGATCACGCGCGGCACCCAGAGCAACACGTCACCCGGCGTCGTCGCCGGACCACCTCGACCGTCGTAGTCGGGTTGAGCTCGATCCTCGCTCGGCTGTCGATCTCGGCTGGAGTCGCGAGGCGCGGGAGGAGGCGCGCTCGCTTCGGCTCTTGCCGAGCCGGCCCCGAGCGACAGACTCAGCGCGGCGAGGGGCGCCAGGGTTCTCTTCAGCATTCGATCGGACGTTGAAAATGAGGAAATTGCGCGGGCGAGGTGCCACGCCAGCGGGCGTGAGCCTGCCCGAGGTCGCGCGGCGCGAGCAAGGCGGAATCGCAGCGCCTCGCACCCGCCGATGGCTTTCTTTGCACCCCGACGAAGTTTCCCTCCCGTTTCCTTCGCGCCCCGCGGCCGCCGTTCAGCTCACGCTCAGGCCAGCGCGGCCTTGCCGCCCATCCCTTCCAGCCACCGAACCAGGTCATTCCCACCGCTGCGGCGGGCGGCATCCAGCGGGCTCGAGCCGTCCCATGGGGCGACCCAGTTCACGTCGGCTCCTCGGGCCAGGAGCCACTCCGCCGCCGCGCGTTGCACACCGTGGCAAGCGCACCAGAACGCGATGTGCAGCGGCGCGCTCGGACGGGTCGCGCCCCACGGGTACTTCGCCGCGGGCGCGTCGTCCGCGAAGTAGCTCTCGAGCAGCTCGACACGGCCGAGCGCCGCGGCATGCCAGACGGCCATCTGCGCGCCCCTCTCGACCAGGCGCCTCGCCGCCTGCCACTGCGCAAAGGCGACGGCGTCGTCGAGTGGCGTGCCTCCCGCGATCACCGCACCGGGGGCTTCGATGCTGGCGCCTGCGTCGAGCAAGGCGTCGAGGGCCTCGACGTCGTCGCAGCTCGCCGCCCAGTGGAGCGCCGTCTCGCGATGGCGGCCCTCGCAAGGGGCGTTCACGTCAGCGCTGGCGGCGACGAGCGCGCGGATGGTCTCTGCGACTCGAGGGAAGTGGCCGGGATAGTCGGCGGTGGCCGCGACCAGCGGATAGGCAAAGGCGGGGTTGGGCCCGCAGGGGCGGCGCTCGACGATGGCGTTGCCGGCGGCGGGATGGTCGCACAGGAGTCGCAGCAGTCCGTCGACGTCGCCGGTGTGGATCGCGGCGAGAAGGGACTTCGCCAGAGGGCCGTCTTCGGGGAGGCGGAGCATGGCTGGGCTGTAGCACGAAGAAGCACCGGTCGATGCTCCGCGCGAGCGGCTCGACGCGACCGACGAACGCGGGCCCCGGGCGACATGGCCGGCCCAGCCGGCAGAGCTCGGCGCGATCGCCGAGCTCCGCACGGCGGGCTCGGGTCGTCGATCACCCTCCTTCGAGCGCGCGCCGGACCAGCCGATCGAAGGTGTCGAAGGGATACGCGCCGCTCACGAAGTAGCCGTTGATGACGAAGCCTGGCGTCGCCGGGATCCCGGCGCGCTTGGCCTCCTCGCTGTCGCGCTCGACGTGCGCCTGGTGCTTGCGGCTGTCGAGCGCGGCGTTGAAGCGCGCCATGTCGAGGCCCTGCTCGCGCGCGTAGCGCTCGAGATCGGGGCGACCGAGCGCCTTCTGGTTACGGAACAGCGTGTCGTGATACCTCCAGAAGCCGTCGTTGCCCGCCTGGGCGAAGGCCTCCTGCGCGGCCTCCGCGGCGAGCGGCGCGTCGCGATGGAAGCTGAGCGGCAAATGGCGCCAGACGACCTTCACGTCTTTCGGGTAGGTGGCGAGGATCTGCTCGACGGTGCCGGTGACGCGGCTGCAGTAGGGGCACTGAAAGTCAGAGAACTCCGTGATCGTCACGCGCGCCTTCTGCGGGCCTCGAGACGGGTTCTCGCGCGTGGGCGGCGCCACGGTCTTCTTCTCCGGCTCGGGTGCGGGCTTGGCGCTCTTCATCAGCTCGCGGAACACGTCGGCGCGACGCACTCCCTTGTCGACGAGCCCGCGTGCCGTCGCGAGCTGTTCGTCGACGAGGCGCTTGAACTCTTCGTAGGGCCGCGCTCCCGAGAGGCGGCGGCCGTTGATGACGAATTGCGGGGTGCTGACGATCGCGAAGTCGCCCGCGAGCGCCGCGCTCTGATCGACCTTCTCGGCGAAGCGCTTCGACGTGAGCGCCGCGCGAGCGCGTCGCTCGTCGAGCCCGAGGCTCTCGGCGATGCGCGAGAGGCCAGCTTCTTCGAGATCTTTCTGGTTCGCGAACAGGGCGTCGTGCATCTTCCAGAAGCCCTCGTTGCCGCGCTCCTCGTAGGCGAAGCGCGCGAGCAGCGCCGCCGGCTTGGCGCGCGCGTGAAACGACATCGGCAAGTCTTTCCACACCACGCGCACGTCGTTTGGATACTCCTGGCGCAGGCGCTCGAGCGTCGGCCCGACCTTGACGCAATACGGGCACTGGAAGTCCGAGAACTCGACGACCGTCACCAGCGCGTCGGCGGGCCCTTCGACGGGGTCGTCGGCGTGCACGGGCACCTTCCATGTCGTGGTGTCGACCGGCGCTGCAGGCGGCGCCTTCGATCTCTCCGGCTCCGGCGTCGCCTTGAAGTTCGTCTTCGTCAGCTCGACTGAGAGGCTGGCGCCAGGGACGCCCGTCTTGGCGAGGGCGTCGGCGGCAGCCAGCTGCTCGTCGATCAGCGCCTTGAACTTGTCGAAGGGCTGCGCGCCGCTGAGCGCCTTGCCGTTGATGCGAAAGTGTGGCGTGCCGTTCGCGCGGATCTGGCGTGCGAAGGCCAGGTCGCGGTCGACCTTGGCCGCGGCTCGCGGCGTCTTCAGCTCGGCATCGAACCGGCTCGCGTCCACGCCCGCCTCCGCCGCCCAGCGCGAGAAGTTCTCGCGCGTGAGCTCGCGCTGATGGCCGAAGGCGAGGTCGTGGAACTTCCAGAAATCGCCGCCGAGCGCGTGCACTGCGGCTCCGGCCTCGGCGGCGGGGCGAGCGCCCGGGTGGTTGGGCAGCGGGTTGTTCTTCCACACCACCCGCAGCCGTTCGGGGCCGTATTCTTTCTCGATGCGCGCGAGGGTCGGCGTCACGCGCGAGCAGTAGGGGCACTCGAAGTCGCTGATCACCACGACGGTGACGGGGGCGGCGGTGTTGCCCCACGCCGGGTCATCCGAGCCGATCGGGATGGGTGAGCTCGACGGTCCGGCGAGCTCGCTGCCCACGCTCGGGGTGGAGAGCTCGGCCTGCTGGTGCCGAGCCACGCCCCACGTCAAGCCGGCGCCTGACGAGAAGCTGAGCATGAAGCCTACGATGGCGGTTCCTTTGTTCATCGGTCGCGTTCCTGTCTTCGAAATTTTTGGACAATGAGGCGCCGTCCTCGATTCGGCGCGCGCACGAGGCGCGCGCGCCGCGAGATCTCGACGCGCTAGAGGGCCGTCACGGCAGAGGCCGCGGCAGCAGGGCAGGGAAGGCGATGGATGGCTCCGGTCGGCCCGCGCGCATCGGTGTGACCGACACGCATCGGGCTACCGACACGCATCGGTGTGACCGACGCATCGGGGCGTTCGAGCCCGAGACATTCCTTCGCCGTTCACGCGCGGGGATGCGCGTGCCGTCGCCAGCGTCGTCGCAAGGTTGACGATGGCGTTGCGCCGCGTTGGGCGCGTGGTCTGCGCGAGCGTCGAGTCGACCCCAACGTTCGGCGAGCGTCCACGCCGGCGCTATTCTTCGCGCAATCGAGCGATCTCGACGGACACCAGCCCGATGCGCCCGACGAGCGAACCCGTCGAACGAGCACCGAGCGCGGCGGCGCGCGTCAGCCGCTGGAGGGCGGCCGCTCGATGCGCGCGGCGTGGCCGCGCTGCTCCGCGAGCTCGCGCCCGGTGCCGAGCGCGATGCACGAAGATCGGGCGGGCGCGGGCCAGAGCGAGCCCGAGGCTCGCGCGGCGTCAAAGCGCTCACCGCCTGCGCTGCTGGACTGCGGCTCGGGCTGCCCGTCGCCGCTGCCAGAAACTGCGTTCACGCCGCGCGTTCGGTCGTCAGAGCGCAGGCGCGCGAGCAGGCGCTGCACGTCACACGGCACCGGCTCGATCCGTCCGCGATCGACCTCGGGCACCTCCGGGGCGGCGGCGACCGATGCCGCCGTGTTGTCACACATCGGCGCGGAACGCGCGCCGGGGTCGGCGGAAGGCTGGTCGTCGAGCTCGGGTTCGGAATCGGGCAAGGCGGGCGGCTCTTCCGTGCTCGTCACCACTCCGCAAGCCGCGGCACCATCGCCGATCGATAGGTCGGTGAGCTCGCACGATGCGAGATCGCGCTCGGCCAGCACCGGGCCAGAGGTGTGCGCCGACCCAGCCGGGCTCGACGCACCTGCCCGCGGGATGTCGCTCGATGCGAGGGCGCTTTCCGTGGGAAATGACGCCAGCGCCGCCACCAGCAACGCCAGGGTGCGCAGGCAGCGTCGCGCGATGAGGGCCGTCGCGAGAGCCACCCGCCGGTCGCGGGGCGCGCGAGGCTGCGCCCCACCGACACGCGCTGCCTCGACAGCGTCGGTGCCTGATGCACTCCTCCACACGAGGCGAGTCGATTTCTTTACCGACATCGGCGACGCCGGACATTGTAACTCGTGAGCAGTAGCGGGTCCACTAGTGCCTCATGCCCTGAGTACGTATCCTCTCTCATTCGGCACTTCCTCTTCGGCACTTCCTCTACGCTCTTCTCCAGATTGGAACCCAATCTGCAATTCAGAACCAGGAGGGTCAGGCGATGGGTGAGACGAAGCATCGGATCAGGGCTGCGCGGGGTGGGTGGAGGTCGCGGCGGGCGCGCGGGTTGCTCGCCGGGACAGGGGCCGTCGCGACGCTGGTCGGTATCGGAGCTCACGGCCGTGAGGCGATCGGCTCCGACGACGAGGTCGCCGCCCCCTCCGACACGAGCTTTCAGAAGGTCACCCTGAACGGCGCTCCAGGCGAGCCGATGACGCTGGTGGTGCTGAAAGATGGGCGTGTGCTGCACAACACGCGGCGGGGTCAAATTTTCATGCACGACCCGGCGACGGGATTCAACCGCGTGATCGCACAGATCCCCGTCTACCAGCACGACGAGGAGGGCCTGCAGAGCATCGCGATCGACGCCGACTTCGAGAACGACCACTGGCTGTATGTCTACTATTCGCCGCCGCTCGACACGCCGCTCGACGATCCAGCCACACAGGTCAACGAGGGCGACGCGCCCGACTTCGGCACCGCTGCCGACTTCGCCCGCTTCCGCGGCGCCCTGCGCCTGTCTCGCTTTCAGCTGATCGACACCACGCTCGACCTCGGGAGCGAGCAGATCATCCTCGAGGTGCCGGTCGATCGCGGCGAGTGCTGCCACGTCGGCGGCCACATCGACTTCGATCGCGACGGCAACCTCCTGTTGTCCACGGGCGACGACACGAACCCCTTCGAGTCGGACGGCTATGCGCCGATTGACGAGCGGCCCGATCGCAACCCCGCCTTCGACGCGCAGCGCAGCTCGGCCAACACCAACGACCTGCGCGGCAAGCTGCTCCGAATCCGCGTGCGCGGCGACGGCAGCTACGGCATCCCGCGCGGCAACCTGTTTCCGCCGGGCACCCCGAGGGCGCGCCCCGAGATCTACGCGATGGGCTTGCGCAACCCTTTCCGGTTCGCGGTCGATCGCCGGAGGGATGTGGTCTACGTCGCCGACTACTCGCCCGACGCGACGGAGCCCGATCCGCTGCGCGGCCCCGATGGCAAGGGCAAGTGGATGGTCGTGCGCGAGCCTGGCAACTACGGCTGGCCTTACTGCGCCACGCCCGAGCTGCCTTATGTCGACTTCGACTTCGCCACCGGCGCCTCGAGCGCGCCGTTCGACTGCAGCGCGCCCGTCAACGAGTCGCCGCACAACACCGGGCGCCGACGCCTGCCGCCGGTGGTGCAGCCCGAGGTGTGGTACGGCTCGAACCCCTCGCCCGAGTTCCCGGAGCTCGGCTCGCTCGGGGTCGCACCGATGGCGGGCCCGGCTTACGAGTACCGGCGCGGCAACCGCTCCGACAACCGCTGGCCCCGCTACTTCGACGGCGTGCCGATCTTCTACGAGTGGACGCGCGACGCGCTCTTCGAGTTCCGCCTCGATCGCCGCGGCCGCTTTGACCAGATCCGTCCGCTGCTCGCGACGATCCCCGTCGCGAACCCCATCGACCTGCAGTTCGGCGCCGACGGCGCGCTGTACGTGCTCGAGTACGGCGACGGCTTCAACCTCGAGAATGCCAACGCCCAGCTCTCGCGCATCGACTATGTGCGCGAGAACTTCACGCCGGTGCCGGTCGTGACGGCGAGCGCCGCCTTCGGCTTTGCCCCGCTCACGGTGCAACTGTCGAGCGCGGGCACGGTTGACCCCGACGGTGACGCCCTGTCGTTCGAGTGGGATTTCGACAACGACGGCGTGGTCGACGCCACGGAGCCGAACCCCAGCGTCACGTTCGGGAGCAACGGCACCCACAACCCGAGCCTGCGCGCCATCGACGCCACGGGCCGCTCGGGCGTCGCCACGGTGCGCGTCATCGTCGGCAACACGCCGCCGGTCACCACCTTCCTGTCACCCGCGCCGGGCCTCCCGTTCGAGTTTGGCGATGTCGTCGACTACGAGGTCTCGATCAGCGACGACACGCCGGTTGACTGCGCGCGCGTGAGCGTCGACGAGATCCTCGTCCACAACGACCATCCGCACGTGCTGTCGACGGCGCAGGGTTGCTCGGGCACATTCGCGACCCTGCTCGACGACGGCCACGCCGGCGCCGAGAACCTCTTCATCGCGTTGCGCGCCTCGTACACGGATACGCCGACGGCTCCCGGCGCGCCGCCGCTCTCGGGCGTCGCCTTTGCCCTGCTGTTCCCAGCTGATTTCGAGTTTCCGCCCGAGGTCCCACAGCCGGAGGAACCCGAGGAGCCTGCCGAGCCCGCCGACGCCGGCGCGGCACCCTGAGCTCGAAGCCGTCGATCGTCCTAGCGGCGCCGTGATGGCGCCGCTCACTCCTCGCTTTCGGGATCTTCCGAGAGAATGGCGTAGAGCGAGCGGCGCGTGTCGCTCAGCACCTTGCGCGCACGAGCCACCTGCTCCGGCTGGCCCGAGTTCGCGATCTGCCACAGGGCGGCGGCGATGTGCCGGATCTGACCGAACAGCTCGAACAGCTCCTGGTCGGTCTCGCTCGTCGCCCAGTCCCACGGCGCCTCTGTTTCAGAGGCGTGGTCCGCCACATACTTGCGGCCCTGCTCGGTCAACTGGAACACGCGCCCCGTGCCCTCTTCGCGCGCCTGCACCAGGCCCTCGTCTTCCAGCTGTTGCAGCGCGGGATACACCGAGCCCGGGCTCGGCCGCCACAGGCCGCGGCTCCGCTGCTCGAGCTCTTGCATGATCTGGTAGCCGTTGCGCGGCTGCTCGACGAGCAGCGCGAGAATGCCCGCTCGGATGTCGCCCCGCTTCGCGCGTGGCCCTCGCCGCGGACCACCGCCCCAGGGGAAGTTGCCGAACGGGAACCCCGCCCCGAACCCGAACATCCCACCGACGCCGCTGCCGCCGCCGCGCCCACGACCCCCACCGGCACCGCGAAGTTGCGCCGCCGCCCAGTTCCCCGCGTCGTTAAAAAATCCCGAGTAATCCCGCATTTGAATCTCCTGCCATCGCGGCGGTTCAGGATATGGCACCTGTATCGCGATGTGTAAAAGATATATCGTTATATACGCAACCGTCAAGGGATCGCGCCCGGCCGGATGGGACGGTTGCCCCGCGCCAGTACATGGGGGCGGGCTCCGGAGCGGCTCCTCCGGCTCGCAGCGGGTTCGCGACTAGCCGCGTGTTCGAGAGGATTGCGCGGTGCGCCCGCGCCGGCGGCTGATACACGCGCTCGACGCCACTGCACCGAGCGCCGCGAGCCACCCGAGCTCGCCCGTGCCGCTCGCTCCCTTCGCCCCGGGCGCGCTGGCACAGCCCGCGCTGGTCTTGGCCGAGCCGCGCGGGAGCTGCACCTCCGCCGCGGCGCTCGCGTCGAGCGTCCCCTTCGCGACCAGCGCCTGCGCGCAGGCCCCGAGATCGCCGCCCGCGAGCACGTACTCGCCGTTGCAGAACAGCGCGGCGTCGGCGTCGCACGAGCCCGAGCACTCGACCTCGAGCTCGTGCTCGCAGTCTTCGAACTCCTCGTCCTGGCAGGTGGTCTGGCAGTCCATGTTCGCCTGGGCCTTGCATGAACCGCCGCAGCACTCGATGCAGTGCGTGTAGCAGTCGCCGTCGACGACGGGGCGACACTGGATGTCGCACTCGCCGTCGCAGGTGGCCTCGCAGGTGGCGCGGCACTGGCTCGGGTCGGCAGCGCCGTCGCACTCGGTGGTGCACGAGCCCACGCATTCGCCGAAGCAGTTGTGAATGCAGGTGATGCTCACTCCGCGGTCGCACTCGCTCGTGCACGACTCGGTGCACTCGTCGGTGCACGTGGGCTGTGCAGAGAGCGTGCAGTCTTCGCGACAGACCGTGTGCAGCTTGGTCGCGCACGCCTTCTTGTAGATGCCGAGGCGCGAGCAGCTGCCCTGGCAGCTCCCCTCGACCTCGAGGCGACACCCGCCGGCGACGACGTCTTCGAGGCGGATGTTGCGGCACTCGGGGATGCCGGCTGACGCCACCGCCGCCCACGCCAGGGGGGCGATCACGATGCCGGAAGACAGCCAGAAACGTTGCGACATGGATTGACCTCCGCGAGGGGCGTGAAAGGGTGCTTTGCCGCCCATACGTCCAGCACGCTCGGTGCGGTCAGCGTCCAGCGCCAAAAGCCAGCGGAGCATGCGGGCGGCCCCTAACGGGCGGCCCCCGTGATGCACGAAACGGCGTGCGCGAGGCGGGGGTCCGCCCGTGAGGCGCGCGAACGCGCGGCCGCGAAGTGCGCGCTAGAGCGACATCCGCTCCGTGAGCCGCGTCGCCCCCACGACCCCCGCGGGCAAGATCAGCAGCGCCGCGCCCGGAACCAGCGACACCGCCGCGAAGGCCGCCCCGAACCCCAGCACTGCCGGCGCGTGGCGCAGCATCAGCCGCGTCCGCTCGCGCGCGCGCACCCCGCGCAGGGTGAGCGGATAGCCGAGCAGGTTCCATGCGACGGCGAAGCTCACCAGCACCCCGTTCGCGAGCGCGGTCAACGGCAGCAGCGGCGGCAGAGCGAGCCCGAGCACCCACAGCAGGAGCGCCAGCGGCACCAGTATCGCGAGCGCGACCGCCTGCGCCTCGAGCTCGCAGCGCAGCTCGAACCAGAACCCCCGCCGCGGTCGATCGGGCGCTCCGAGCGCCTCTTCCTGCAATCGCACCAGGTGCTCGAGCGCGGGTGCGCTCAGCGCCGGCGTGAGCGCGAGCGCCACGAGCACTGAGAGATACGCCGCGAGCGCCGAGCCCAGCCAGCGCAGCGCACCCTTCGCGAAGCTCGCCCACCCGCTGGCGGCCTCTCCGAAGACGAGCTCACTCAGCCAGGGCCCCGCCCAGTCGAACGAGAGCCAGAGCGCGGCCACCGAGAGCAGCGCGGCGATCGCCACCGGCACCGCGGCGACCGGCCACGCGCGGGGGCGCGCTGCCAGAAACCACGTGCCCGCGAGCAGCGCGCCGACGCCGTCCCAGAGCGACGGCGCGGTGTTCGGGGGTCGGTCGGGTTCGGGCACGCCGCGGCGAAGGTCGTGTCGCTCGGGCGCCGTGTCAAGGCTCATGGGGTTGCGCCGACGGTAGCCCGCTCGTTGCTCTCGAGACGCTGCGCTAGTTTCCGGCGCTCATCGTGAAGCCGCGCCGCTCGCTGTCGGTGAAATACCCGTCCGCGCGGTTTGGCCCCACGGGATACGCCGTCCCGAACGCGAACGAGTCGAGATAGCCGTTCGGGCCCGCCAGGGCGTCGACGTTCGGCGCGTCGCCGTGTGTCTCCACCGACCACGTCACGGCGATGCCGGGCGGCACCGTGAAGCCGTCGGAGAACTGCGGCAGCTCGATCTGCGTGCGCGAGGTCAGCACGTACATCCCTTCGTACGTGGCGTTGAACTCGAGGTGCCACAAGAACGTCTGCGCCGTCTGCCCGATCGGCGACCAGGAGTAGCTGGTGCTCGGGTTCACCGGAGCGCCCGCCTGAGGCGAGCTCAGGTTCACCGGGCGAGGCACGGTCAGCGCCACGTCGCTCTGCCCCACCGCGATGTTTCCTCGGTGCACGACCCCGTACGGCGCCACCACGCCATCGGCGGCGGCGACGACGAGCGAGGTTCCGGGCAGTGCCGGCACGAAATACGAGAACTGCGAGAGCTGATCGCTGTCGTCGATGAGCGGCATCCCCGTTCCATCCTCGAAGAGGAGCGACACGTAGTTCGAGCTCGATACGCTCGCGCCGTGCGCGGCCGTGCCCGCGACGCTGCCGGTGACGATGCTCGGATCGGAGGGCAGGTTGAAGCTGACGGCCACCTGCGGCTGGTTGTCGCCGGCGGTGAGCGGCTGGCTCTGATAGGCCTCGTACGCGACGGGCAGCCCGTCCGCCTGGTCTCGGAAGGCGTCGAGCGCGTGAACGGTGCCCGTGGTGGTCGCTGGGCCCGTCCAGCTCGGTACACCGGCGTATGTTACCGGCCCCGTCGCCTCTTCGATGGCGAACTCACCGTCAGGGCTCGACCACGCCAGGGTCGCGTAGTGGAGCCCGGGCGCGAAAGTGATGCCCTCGTAGGCGGTGAGCAGAGACCCGGCGCCGCGGGTGGGCAGCGCCGTATACACCTGCAGCGTCGGATCTCTGCGCGTGAGCCCCTCGAACACCCAGCCGTAGCGCCCCGTGCCGCCATTCACGATCCGGTTCAGCACCATCGAGACGGTGTAGGGGCCCTCCACGCCGGGTATCGAGAAACGACCCTGCGCGTCGGTCACGACCGTGGTGCCGCCGATCGTCACGGGCACGGTGGGCACGGGGCGGCGGAAGAAGTCGATGACTCGCCCCTCCACGACGGTCTCGTCGCTGCCGCCCGCGTCGGGCGCGCCGGCGTCGGGCGAGGCGAGCCCGTCGCTGCCGCCGAGGCCCGCGCTCATTCCGCCTCTTCCGCCCTCGTTGCTTCCGGTGCCGCCGCTGCCGCCCAGCCCTGCGCTCGAGCCTGCGGACCCCGCGCTGCCCACCGCGTCGCCGCCCGCCCCGGAGGCTCCGCCCGAGCCCGGACGCGCCTCGACCTTCAGCTCCTCGATGCCGAGGATGCCCTTGCAAGCGACCACGAGAACGGCGACAGCGCCGACGCTCAGCACCGCGCGCCAGCGAAACCTGTTTGTCGTCACCATCTCAGAACCTCCCCCGCACCGCCACGCTGGACGGACCGACGGCGAGCTCGGCGCTCGGCTCGTCCGAGTCGGTCAAGAACAGCACCACGCTCGTGCCGAGCGCCGCCCCGCCGACGATGAAAGCCACCGTGGCCACCGTCGCCTGGGTGCTCGCATCGTCGGCTTGCCCGACCGCATCCCGCTCGCACTGATAGGGAAAGTCGACGCAGCCATCTTCCGCCTTCGACCAGCTCGATGACGCCATCAAGCCGAACGTGGCGCCCACCGCGACCGAGGCCACGCCCACGCCACCGAGCATCCACGCCAGCGTGTGGTTCGAGCCGCCGTCTCGGCCCATGAGGTCGGGCTCTGCGGAGAGCGTGCTCGACGCACTGACCGGCGTCGCTGCCGGCAAATCCGCCGGCGCGTTTGCGTCGTCTGCGAGCGCGGGCACGTCGACCTGAACGATCGCTCCCGCGCCACGCACCTCGACCTCTTGCGTCCACGCGGCCTTGCCAGGCGCGCGCGCCTCGAGCCGATATCGACCGGGATCGACCGGAATGGCGCTGCCGATCACCGCTGCGCTCACCGGATCGCCGTTGCGCAGCACCGACACGCTCGCATCCGCCAGGTTGATCTGCAGCCGGCTCAGCCGCGGCTCGAGCGCCGCCGCGCGCTGGAGCGCCGTCGCCTTGCGCACGCTATCGCCCGCCTTCTGCGCCTCGGCGGCAGCGCTCTTGAACTCCGCCCACGCGCTCGCCGTGCGCCCGAGCTTCTCGTAACAATCGCCGAGGTTCAGCGTGGTGCCGAGCGCGGGCTCCAGCCGTCGGCTCGCCTCGAGCTTCGGGCAAGCGCGCTCATAGTCCTTCGCCTGAATCAGGCGGCGCGCGTCGCTGAACAGACTCTCGGCGGCCACGCGATCCTCCGTGGTCGCCTGCGCGCGGGCAGGCGGCGCCAGCGTGAACCCTGCGGCTGCGAGACCGATGGCGAAAGCGGCCTCCACGCCGCGCGAGCGCGCGACGCGCGAAGAGCGGCGGTGGCGCGAAGAGCGGGGGAGGGACGAGAGCGAGGGATCGATGCGGCGGACGGAGAGGGTCTGCTTCATGGGGGGACGGGGGGTGAAGATCACAAGCGATCGGCGTAAGGATCGAACGGGGTCGCGGGATCGGAAGGGGCCGAGGGCGGGGCGGGGGGCGCGCTCGCTCCGGGCGGCTCCGGCGTTTTCCTGGCAGGCACGGGCTCGCGTGCGCCTTTTTTCGCACGCGCGGGCCTGGGGCTATCCGGGCGGGCGGCGAACGCCGGAGCTCCCACCGCGGTGGGCGGCAGTGAAGGGGCGACCCGAGCTGATGCAGACTCGCTCGCCGTCGATTGAGCCGACGCTGCGGGCACCTCTGCTTGGATCGCCGGCGGCCCCGGGCTCGCTGGAGCATCGCTCGGCGTCTGGCGCGCGGCCGCCGTCGCCGCCGGAGCGGCGTTTGCCGAAGCATGGCCCGCCAGCGAGGGCTCCACCGCGACGCCTGCTCCGGTGCCGTTCGCGGCCGTGCTGCTCGCGGCCGTGCTGCTCGCGGACTGGGCGGGCTCGGCCGGCGCCGGTGAGCCTGCGAGCAGCGCGCGCCCCGGCCCGAGCGCGAGCACCAGACCCGCCAGCACCAGCACCGCCGCGACGATGATGCGTCGCCGTCGCTGCGGCGGAGCTGGCCGATGCAACACCTCGGTCTCGATCGCTCGGCCCGTGCCGCCGAGGCCGGTCCCGTCCGCGGCCGCCCGGTCCGGGGCGGCGCCGCCCAGCACGGCCGTATCATCCGCGCTCGCCTCCCGGGGGCGCGACGAAGGCCGCCGCCCAGCGCGCGCCGGGTCGACACGATCGGGCGGGAACCGCCGGTCTGTCGACGAGCGCGAGCGCGAGTCTGCGCCCAGGCCCTCCGCGCTCAGGAGCGCGTGCAGCTCGTCGGCCATCTCCAGCGCCGAGCGGAAGCGCTGCGCCGGGTCTTTGTCGAGCCCGCGCAGAAACCAGGCATCGAACGCCTCCGGCACCGGCGCGATCGTCGACGGCACCGGCGGCTGTGCCGTGCAGATCTTCACCACCAGGTCGCCGAGCGAAGTGCTCTCGAACGGCTGCTTTCCGGTGAGACACTCGAACGCCAGCACCGCTAGCGACCACAGGTCGGAGCGATGATCCACCTGGCGCTGGCCGCGCGCTTGCTCCGGGCTCATGTAGTTCGGCGTGCCGAGGATGTTCCCCGTGTGCGTGCCCGAGCCGACCGGCGCCGACAGCCGCTGATCGAGCAGCTTCGCGATGCCGAAATCGAGCACCTTCGTCACCTCGACGTCGCCCTCGCGCGCGATGAAGATGTTGGCTGGCTTGATGTCGCGGTGCACGACGCCCTGGGCGTGCGCGTTGCCCACCGCCCGCGCCACCTCGGTGAAGATCTTGTCGAGCTCCGCCGGCTCCAGCACACCGCGCGCGTCGAGCCGCGCGTCGAGCGCCTCGCCCACCAGCAGTTCCATCGCGATGTAGGGCACATCGCGGTCCACCCCGTAGTCGAAGATTTGCACCACGTGCGAGCTGCGCACCGCCGCCGCCGAGCGCGCCTCTCGCAGGAAACGCTCGAGCATCTCCGGATCGTCCGCGATCGCCGAGTTCAGGAGCTTGATGGCCACCGGCGACTCGAGCCGCACGTGCACCGCGCGCCACACCGCGCCCATCGCGCCCCGCCCGATCGGCTCCTCGAGCCGGTAGCAATCCGCGATCAGCTCACCGGCTCGGATCTGTTGGAGGTAAGCGTCGCCCATGTGCACCGAACTGACCCGACCCTGCTTTGGCCAGGAGCCGGACAGCCGAGTATTACCGGGGCCCCCCGCGTTGTCGACGGCGACGGAGGCGCCCACCACCCCGATCCAGCTCGGCGGCCGTCCGATATTTCCTGCCCGAGGATCTGCCGACGAGCCATCACGGCGCTGGTGCACCATTTTTGGATGCCCCAACTCGCTCGCGCCGGCGCAGCGCCAGCGCTCTCGGTCTTCCCCAAGCTCGTGCTCGCGCGCGCCCGTCCATCCCAACCCGACGCCCAACCCATCGACAGGCGCGCGCTGCGCGCGAGCGGGGAAGACACGGGAAGGGACCAATGGATGTCTCATTGACGCCGCGAGCTCCACTTCCGGAGTGGCGTGCACAGGCACCATCTCGGCAGCCACAGCCACGCTGATCACCCAATGACCGCTCCGAGCCACCCGACCGTCACGCGACAACGCTCCTACCCCTACCCCCATCGCTGCTAGCAGGTCGCGCCGCGACGAGAAGCTTTCGGGGGAGCGAAGCGCGGAATGCGTCGAGTTCGCTCCCGGCGACGGCGCGACGGCGCGCCTGTGCCTTACCGTACGCCGACGCGGGAGCGGTCGAGCTGATGCCGGTTTTGCAAGGATCAGCTGGGCCCGATCGCTCGCGGGGGGTCAGCTCCTCGCGGCGGGACCCGTTAACAGCAATGCCCCTCACCCCCATCCCTGTTAGCAGCTCCCTCTTCGAGGCGTCTGTGTGCCGTCCAACCAGTATCGGGAGCTTGCTGACGAGCACAAGCAGGTCGAGACGCAGTTCGGCAACGCGAAGATTCGCACCGCGGACGACCTGCTGCGGGTGGTCCTGCTCCACGCCGGGGCGGACCTTCCCCTTCGCCAAACCGTCGCGGTAATGAGGGCTGCGGGAGGCCCCGACGTCAGCCATGTCCGGCTCCACGAGAAGATGCTTCGAGCGACGCCGTACTTTCGTGCGCTCGTTCGCGCCCAGCTGTCGTCGAGAGCGGCGCGGACCTGTTCGTGCGTTTGAACCGATCATCGTCTCGGCACTTTTGCCCTCCAGTCTGCGTGATGTGCTCCAGCAGCTACCAGCCATCGCGCTCACCCTGCACCGCGCCGACCGCGAAGGCCCCAACCGCTCAGACGATGACCGGTC
>Ga0247763_1001090_pt1 | contig 16105 bp, 20 predicted proteins | sample UWRJL141409B4_FD_179926 | JGI IMG/M metagenome (GOLD analysis project Ga0247763, IMG submission 179926) | Plant litter microbial communities from Arlington Agricultural Research Station in Wisconsin, United States - UWRJ-L141-409B-4 | ecosystem: Environmental > Terrestrial > Plant litter >...
GCGGACGTAGGCCGTCTTTGTGAGCATCTTGAGCAGGCTCGTCAAGACAAGAATAATTCAAACATGCTTCGCAACACGAACACGATACTCAAACTCGTCGTCACCAAACCCAACTGTCTTCAAGAAGACAAGGAGGCGGAGCTAGACCAGCAGTTTGCTGACGTCGACCAGAAACGAGAAGACTTGGAGATGAGGGAAGATGACTTGGTCGACAAGTCGAACGCGCTCAAGCAGCGTGAGTCCGAGTTGACTCTCTGGCATAAAAAGCCAGGGAGGAAGTCGAAGAAGAGCGGGAAAAGCTCAATCTCGCTACCCTCGGGCGAAGTATCGTGGCGAGTTATCTCGGCTGACTGACTTGTTTGCCGAGAACCAGCGATCCATTCCGCGCTTACAGTCAATCTCGCTGCTAAGCAGAACGAGCTCTTCACCCGGCACGGGGCCCGTAGGCTGGAGATAGCCGAGAAACTCAAGACGAGGGAAAATCACCTTCGCTCGCAATACAAGAGGAAATAGGCCGAGCTTGTGGCTCGGGACAACAAGGAGGAGAAAGAGCTCGGGGACTGGTTCTGGAAGAGGGAGGAAGAGCTCGAGCAGCGATACCGCGCCAGAAGCGAGGCTCTCGAGCTAGCAGCGCAAAAGCGTGACGAGGCACACGACGATGCGGTGAGGAAGTTATCCCACAATCGTGGCGTTTATAAAAAGGACGTTGAGAAGTTGTCGCAAGACAATGCAACCCTCACTGCCCGCTATAATTATGTCAAGAACTTAGAGGCTTCATGGGAAGCTCACACCCAAGTCCAGGATGGTATGTGGAAAGCTTTTAACATAATCTCGCAGCTGCTTGAAGTCGCTGGCTTGCGGGTAATCCTTTGTGGATCGCTGCGCATTGATGGCGGCTGCGTAAACGCCGACCGGGTAGAACATCGGCCAGCCCATCACCGGGATGCCAAAGTTCAAGGCCCGCGTCAGAAGATCCAGATGGAGCCGGTGACACTTGTATGGGTCTCCTGGGGAAGGAGAGGTCTTGTGCTCTCGCGGTCTCCGTAGGGAATCCACTTCGCTCTCGATGCAATCAAAGAGTTTGTCCCAGACCGATCTGGACACGGCTTTGACAATACGCTGTCCCTCCCTCGAAACCCGCTTCCGGAGGGAGGGCATGTTTTGGCCTGGATTTTGCCGGCTCGCCCTTTGGAGCTCCTGTGGAAAAATATCCCAGCCCGCATGTGTCGTCGTTTGCCAGGGACGACGATCATCCGTTTCTACAATGATGGTGTATTGTAGAGCAAGGGTGAGAAGCGTCTCATCACCCCCGAACATGGGGTGAGGCAAGAGCTGCGTCAAACGCCTTGCAGAAAGGCGAGCTCCACAGGACCGAGCCCGGATGATTCTGAGAGTTGTCGTACTCCAGATCAAAGCGGGAAGCTGATATAATATCCTCTGTGAAGATTCCAAACAGCCGCAGCGAAACCTTGTAAAGCGTGAGCAGCTCTTTGTGTTTCTCCACGGCCAGGAGTTGAGGCCGACGATAGTACGTCTTCCAACGCTTCTCTACGTACTAGGCTTCTCTCGCGGTCCAGCGCGGATCGTCGACTAGAGGAAGCGAATCTTTGACCTGCTTGAGGCCGGTAATCCTACCCTACCGATCTTTTAAGCCAGCGCGCGGCGTATTCGTTGAGAAAGGGTATATCTTCCTCGAGTTTTCCCATAGCTTTCTGCAGCTGCTTGGAGGAGGGCTTTTGAGCCCATCCGAATCCTTCTTACGACCTCGGCGAGCTGCAGGACATGGAGCCTTCACGAGCTCGTCATCATCTGACGAGGCTCCATTCTCAGAAAAAACATCCAAGTCTTGCTCGGGGACAGAACGGTACTGTGCTCGCTGCTCTGCGGACGGCGAGTTCAGCGAGCCAATTGTGGCAGCTCCGGTGGTTGTGCGCTGGTGTTCGCGACAGATCGAGTTGTGGTATCTTGTGTATTCGGCAGCCAGAAAGTTGCGGTCAAGTAGAGGAGAAGATGGTGGATTGGGATTGAAATCGCGTGGAATTCGCGTTGTTTGATTTGTGAGATGCACGAGACAAGCACGGCGAAAATTCAATTTGGGATAGATGACTTCGCAGGGTAAACACAAGCTTGCAACATTTTCACCAAAAACGCCACGGGGCATTTATGGGACGGAGAAAGAACAATAGGAGCCACAGGAACAGCAAGGAGAAATAAAAAGAGAATGAGCTGGGTATATGTGTCACCTCATGCGATGAGAAACTGGACTAGAGGTGTCTTCATGAAATAAAATTTTGACGCGAGTATATGAGAGGTGGTGATCACGGGCGAGAGAGTTTTGATACGAGGATTGAAAAACTCACTAAGGCCAACTACTATTCTGGGGTTGATGCGACAGGTTTTTTTGTGTGAAAAAGGCTGATGCGAGAATTGGGTTAGTAATGTGGAATAAATATTTGTGCTTAGTGCTAGAGATGTATCTGTACAGTAAACTTTATCGTTGTTTTTATTTAACCTCCCAACTCTCCACATTCCGTCTTCCCTTTCCCTGTTCTCGTCTTCGTCTGCCTTTATTTTTCTGTCCTTTTTTTCGCCATAACCTTACATCTCGTTGAAACAACCTGCTAACCTCACAAATCCGTTGCCTGGGGTTTGTTTGATTTTGCCAGATTCTTCCTACTGCATATTTTAAACGTCTCCGAAATCTATTTCTCAGATATGTAGCGGTTCCATCTTTGACCGCGCGCTGCCTCCAGGAGTGAGTACATTGGTCGGCACAACGCATGCTCTCATTCTCCTGTCTGCAGTTAAAATATTAAGTCGGTGGCCAAACGTGATTCTCCTCCCAGGTCAAGTTCTGCCGTGCTCCTCTCATGAGACCTCCCGGTACGTCGGAGGCTCAAGTCTGGTTCATCTTAGCGTTGAACGTAACAATCTTCCCAGCGCCTGACGGTTCAACGAAGTCGGAACGCAATGCTCTTCTCGGTGTGTGAGCTTCGGCTCTCGGTTTCCCGTAATGTTCCTCAAATCGAGACCTTCTATACGGGGGGGCTGCAGAGCAGTGTTCTTGAAGGCATCGAACGCCTCTTCTATCCCCTGCCCGGGCGATCTGCAGAGCAGTATTTCTGAAGGTATCGAACGCCTCTTCTTCTGCCCTGATCTTGCGTGGCATGTCAAGGCAGAACACACAAAGCCGAAACCACCTGCGTAATCCTGTAGCAAACCCAGATGGCCGTCAAGCATTCCTGTGATTACGTAAGTGCCCTCTCCCAGGGAAACCTGCTCAACTTCCCTTTGAAATTTTGTGTAGAATTGCAATCTAGCTTGGTCTTTCAAAACACCACAACAAACCCATCGCGTACCGACAGAATGGCGGCCAACATCACCGACATCAAGCTGGGTGCAATCCCAACCTTTATACACTCGCAATGCAACACTCCCTCGTTGTGGGTTGCAAGGGTGATGCTGAAAAAGCTCGCCATGGTCGCCCTCGAGCAGGGCGTCTCTCCACTCTTTGTCGTGCGCGACAACAGATGCGCAAAAATTTCTGCTGACTTTTGTCGGCTGGAGATACCACGTCTGGAAGTGCGGAGCTACCACCAGTTCATCAGCGAAATCCAAAGGTCAAGAAACGACAATGCCATTGTCGTCATCGATACGCACTGGGGCCAGCACAGTGCCATCCTCGGGGCTGCGATCTCATCGCTGTTCCATCGTTGGCTTGAGCTAACGGCTCAGAATTTACCGTTCCGTGCCGCTGTGGTAACTTTATCCCCGGGCGTGAAACCGCGGTGGTCGCCGGATGTGGTCAAACTCTGCTTTGGAGCAGACACAGACTACTTCCCAAATACCATGGGGAAGACGCCGAATCTGTCTCAGGTCGCCGAGGACGACCGGGCAATAATACAACCCTGAGAGCTCCATCTGGACATAGTCACAGCCCAGGCCTGTGCACACAGCATCGTCTTTGTGGTGTCAGAGCGTCGAGCGCGCTCTCTGAGCACCAAACTTCACCTCGCGTGGTTTCTCATCACACGCCGCAATATCCTCACAAAATGGCGAGACGTCATGGACCGCCTTATCTCCCCAGAGGCCCTCCTTACAGTCTTGTTTGTGGACCCCGATGTTCGCGTCCTTCCCTCGCTCTCGGCTTCCGGTGCCATTACATCACGTACAGCATGACTGTCTGCGAGGCTATAGATGGCCACATCCACAAGTCTGAGCGCCCGCTGTCGTTAGTAGAGATGCGAGGCATCGTCAGTTTGGGCCGCACCAGCATCCAGGACAGGCACCTGCATCTCATCCACCCCGGTGATACACCGTCGTATGAGACAGTACACCGGGTACTGGGTTCGTCAGCAGCTTGGAGGAGATGCTGCTTATTACGGTGGTTCGGCTGCCACGGATAGCGTGTGATGATGCCAAATGATGGTGGTAAAAGGTGATGGATTGGGTGGGTTCTAGGTAACTGGTTTGATGGCCTAAATACTGGTAGGTGGGGTTGTGATCACATCATCCTTCTTCCATCGTACCTGCCACAGGCCCAACAAGTAGGCTACCACGATTGCGAGCGTTGTTTTCCCGGCCGTTATCATCGCCAGGTGTGCCACAAAGCGGTACAACAGATGTCGACTGCTATGAGGCACGTGGTGCACCCAGTGGCACCTGATTTGCCAAGAAAATGCCTCGAAGCCCTCGGGTCACCCAGGACCTCGGGGTGGGGACCGTTGCGAATTTCGTGAGCCGCAGGCTGACGGTCTAGGTCGATAACTATCATAACGAGATGAAACTAGAGCCGGTGGCCGATTTCCAAACCTCGGGCCTCGTGGTGGCGATTGTGATGGATGCCGCGCACGCTCCGGGTACTGCGAGGGTTGAGGTTCCGATTCCTCATCGCTATCGCTTGGCGGCAACTGCGCTTCGCCTTTCAAGAGAGACGGGGCAGGAGCCCACGATGGCAACACTCAGACAGCATCCTCCACGATATCTTCTTGCTCCGCAGTAAATACGAAGTACTCTGGCCCAACATCAAAAATTAAGGACTTTTCCGTCTCGATCGCCTTCTCGGACAGCTCTTTAGATGGAGCCTTCGATGATTCCTTAGACGGCTCCTTCGAGGGCTCCTCGGGCTTGGTCGTTGGCCTCTTCCAATTCTCTTCAACGAATTTGTAGAGCGCATCGCGTTTCTCCTGCGGGACACATTGTGCCTAACGCTTAGCAAGGCCAGAAAGGGCTTTTTCCACGTAAGCATCGTTGATTCTGAGATAGTACAGCATGTACTCTCCGCCCTGGTGGACGGGCGATCTGGCGTAGGGGGCGTCAAGGCTCGTTGGCAGCCAAGGCCACCCATCCCATCGAAACAGCTGGACCGTGTCATGGCTGTCCACGGTCTCTGCAAGCTTGACCATCGTGACGCAGACATAGTTGACCGGACGATTGTCAAAATTAACTTCCGACAACGCGGCAGGATTCCCGGGGTGGACCGTGGTAGAGATCTTGCTGTATTAGAAGCTGAGCTTGCGCAACGTTGGATAGTCCATTTTGGGGTTCTTGCTTGTATAACGAACCTGGATGAAGTGCGGCGCGTGGGGTACTCGGATGGCATCCTTGTCCCAGAGCGTGTGCTCCTCGACGTACCGCTGTACATGGTTACTCAGCGTGTGGGACTCTAGGCCATCCCAGTGAACGAGGGATGGCTCTTCAGCCCTGCGGTGGACATTCTCGATCGTGACGCGTGTGGAATGTATGGGAACAAACAACAAACACTTTGGCTTTCGCCAAAACGTCTTGAGCATTCCCTCGCTAGACATTATCGAAAGATCTTCATCGGTGAAGAGATGATGTCCATCTCTGGGCTCGGTGAGTGACAACAGATGACAGAGCACGACGATGGCACAAGCAGCGCCACTTACCCTCGGTTTCGCTTCGGGTCTGGTATGCGGGAAGTTTTTGGACAACTCGTAAAACTTTATACCTCTGGGAGGCATCGTGTTCGTGGTCATTTTGATTATATATTCAATCAAACGATGCTACGACGATGGAATCAGCACTTGGACGCCAAATCAGGGCAATACTTACCAGTGTCGTGGTTTGGTTGACCGAGGAAAAATTTCAAAGATTCCCAAATTGCTGTAGTCACTTCGGCCCCTTGTATCTGCATTATCCACGGATCATGTTGACTCGGATGAAATGGTTGGACATGGAAGCCCTGATGCTCGTGAACAGAAAGGAGGCGATTCGTTGAACAGCAATCCAGAAGAAGATCTTATCACAGCCCGGCGCCTACCTCAATCAGTGCCTACATCTATATCTGGATTGCCCTGTGCGACTTCACCACCATCGCCTTCCTCATCACCCATGTCACCACCCCCATATTCACCTCTACAACATCACAGCCACATTTGGCATGCAAAGGAAGACGAGTACCTGAGATACCTTTTGGAATGCGACATCACATGGTCCCAAAGGCATATCAAATTTCAAGGAAGGTTTGGCATTCATCGTTCAATGACAAGCCTCAAGAACAGGTGTAAAAAACACCTTCAGAAAGACTGTCCTTCCTTCTTATCGCGAATGCAAAAAGACTGGACCTCCGACGAGATACAACCCTTACGAAGTCTTCTTGAGACTGAAAGAAGTTGGGATGATGTAGCCACAAAACTTGAGAAGGAAGTTCAACAATGGTCGAACCATGGGGGCTATGAAATTGAAGGCACAAATCCGCAAAATGGATACGTCCAGATTCAACAACGAACCGTGGACAGCAGAGCAAGAGGATTACCTCAAAGTTCTGAAGTCTCAAGGGATTCCCTATAAAGAGTGGACTGAGTCCTTTCGAGGAAGATTTGGCTTCCAGCGAACTGAGGCTGCCCTTAGGGCAAGGCACATTGCATTGGGTGCGGATACCGACACTTCAAATACAGTCCACTGGACCGATGACGAGCTAAATTTTGTTAGGAAATTCATTGATGCCCCTGAATCTGCGACATACCGAGATCTGCGAAAGGTTCTGGAAAGAGTTCGGAGCCGAACGTAGCCAATTTTCGATTAATAGAAAATATTAGATCTTGAAGGAATCCCCGATTCATGGCGAATCATCCGGCACAGGAAAACAGCAGTGGTGGGGAAGTGATGAAGACAAATTTATCTTAGAATGGTCTGGTCGGCTTGTGGATCTCTTTCCCACCTTGTCCCAAAAATTTGGGACCCATCGTACTTAAACGGCTTTGGTCAATAGATATTATACGGGGCGGATGAGGAAGGGACGATCGGCGACATAGTGCAAATAACATGTATCAAACCACAGGCAATTGCTCTCTCGCTCCAGGAACCCGTTTCGAAACATCCTACATTCTGAGACAAGCTTCAGTATTAGTCAAGCGTTCTAACAGAAACACCTCATACCTCGGCGTCAGACCGTTTTATTTACTTGGCCTCAAATCACCTGCGGTATCATGGATGTGAAACTCGCCTTCTTGGACGTTATAAATGCTATGTTACGCTTGAGACAGCTCTCGAAACCACGTCCGTGCTATAGTTTTGTATAGTAACGCTGTCACGGTACTGTGATGCTGCCTGCCTGCGGCTGCAACTAGATGTAGAAGGACTACAATGCAGTGCCCTGACTGCACAACGTTCCACTTTTTGTGGTGTTTACGCATTGCGTCCTTTGGTGCCGTGACAAACGCTGTTTCCGCCCCGACGTTGGCTATATATATTAAAGGTTTTCGGTATCCAAAGCTTATCCCGTTACTAAAAGTCCATAAAATAATTTTTATTAACTAATTTTTAATTTAATAGGGTAGTTGTATAAGAGGAATAACCCTAGTTACGATTGTTTGAATGGTTATGAAGTAATAACGGGGTTACGTGAGTTATTACGATTATATTGTAGATGTTTGAAGTTTTGCTACTACTGTAGCTTAGATTATGTTAAAAAGCCGCCTACTTACTTTTTAAAAGTCTTTTTAGTAAGGAAGGATTTTTTTGTACGTAGGGATATGTGGTTTTTTTTTATTGCGAGTGTAGTGTTGTCGCCGTCTTTGTACTATTGCGGTTAATACTTCTTACAAGGAGTATGGCCGAGATATTTGTGAGATTACCGTACGGCTTTCTCTCAGTTAATTTGGCCTATATTAAATAAGGGAAGTAAAAGCTTTTCTTTCTATTTAAACTTGTTCTGTATTTACTCTGGTATAGTTAAGGTAAGTGCTAGTAGGTGTTGTCTTTGGGATCGAATTTTTGATTTTTGAAAGCGTGAAGGCTCCTGTTCAGTGTCAAATATACCTTGTACTTGCTGTGGTCATAGATACTATATGTGTCGTGTGCTGATGATTGGTAGACTTCGCGCAGCGAAGTCTGGAATGTTTCTTGTCTCTGATCACTATCTCTCTACTTTTCTAACTGGTCTCAATCTCAAAACAATGTCAATAAACGGACATTACCTTTGCATGGTCATAGTGCTATGAGGAATTTAATCACTGCATGGCACATGGGCGCGCTCGCGCGCCTGAGCAATCACTTGGCTGATGTCGAAGAAGACTTGCTTGAACTAAAACTTTTCGAGAAAAATCTCGCTACTTGACTGAACTGAACGCACGCCCTTTCCCGTCTCCTTGTGGCCACAGGGCCCCACTCTGCACAAATGCACTAACTCACCATGCTTTGTCGAGAAGCTGCTCTTATGACATCGCGAAAGCGCGGATGAATTTCGCAAGCTTCTCTGCACCCTCAAGAGGAACAGAGTTGTAGTTGCTTGCGCGAATTCCACCAAGCGAACGATGGCCCTTTAACCCAGTCAGTCCTTGGGCAAGACCACCCTCTAGAAAGGCTCTCTCTGCGGCATCGATATCATCACCCTTGGTAACCCTGAAACAAATATTGATACGCGACCGTACTGCCTTGTTGGGAATGATCTTGTAAATCTCGGGGAAAGCTTCAAGGGCATCGTAGATGAGTTGGGCCTTCTTGTCAGATACAGCTTGTTGTCCTTCAACCTTGTCGGGGTATGTTTGCAAGAACTTTCCAAGAACTTGGCCGATGATGTATACACTAATAATATAATTAGACCTATTTATGAATCGTAAATGCAACTGTAATTATGACTTACTCGAAGATACTCAACGTATTATAGAGACTGTTGTGCTTTGCAATAGTCTCGTATTGGAAAATGGTAGGTGGAATAGGAAGACCAAGTTGTCTCATGAGGCTTGCAGGAGGTTGAGATGTAACAGGCGGCAAGAAGCTTTTCTTGATAATCACAACAGTGATACCAGCTGGGCCGAGGTTCTTTTGGGCGCCAAAGAAGATAGCGGAGAAGTTGTTGATTGGAATCTTTTTTGTGAGGATGTTCGAACTCATATCGGCGATAACGATCGGTCCCTTTCCATCAGGCCCCGGCTGAAGAGACTGGGGAAAGCCAGGAAATTCAACCCCATCAACCGTCTCATTTGCACAGAAGTACACCAAGGCAGGATCCTTGGACAGCTTCCAGGTGCTCTCGTCTGGAATGGTGCCAAACTTGCCGCCGTTCGTCTTACGGCTGTCTGTCGCAATGTTGACATGCTCTGAGCCAAAAAGCCGCTCGCCCTCAACTGACGCTTTATGTGACCAGCTGCCGGTGATCAAGTAATCGATCTTGAGATCCTTGTCGATGGCCTCCTTGAGTTGCTCGATCGCCTTAGGGTCCGTGGGATCGCACTCAATATCCCCAAGGATGTCTTGCATCTTGCGGGTAACCCAAGCGCCAACAAAGTTGTACACTGTAGCAGCTGCGACGTTCTGGTGTCAGTCTTTCCTCTTTAGGACGAATAAAGAGCTGAAGAAGCATTGTCTCGGAAGGCTCTCTTGGTAATGCTCCCAAGTCATGACCACGAGGGGAACGGAGTTGCACCAACCGAACTGTCCTGTGCCGCCGCCTTGCATCAAGAGTATCTCGTAGTTATCTGGGATATCAAGACAGGAGGCCAGATCGGCTTTAGTCTGATTGATTATATCGCTAGCTAGCTGGGAGCGATGAGAGTGCTCGGCGATGCCCAGGCCGGTATCATGATAGTTCAGGAGAGCTTTGGCAGCTTCCTCAAGGACGGCAGTAGGTAGCAGAGCTGGGCCTGCACCAAAATAAGTGATATCTGATCTAGAGGGCATGACGCCTCTGCAGTATCTGAACTCGAAAGTATTGTCGAGGCTCACGTTGTTTGGAGGAAAAGTTTTGCAGTGTAGAAAGCGGGGTTTGCAGACATATTTCCACCGCATCCCTACCCCACCACCGGTAGAGATTCGGAACTAGTCAGCCCAAAAGAGTCAACAGCCGAGAAAATTCCGACTCACCAATTGTTGAACTAGCCCGGAGTGGTTAGTCTATGGCGGTGGTCATAGCTTCTATTCTGTAATTAGTGCCTGAGGCAACACATTAAAAGGGGGTCAAAGGGGTCCCCCCGCTGAAATGTGAGGGGACTCCACACAACACACTTGATGTAACAAGGCTCCACGGCAACAACACCTCCCTCTGATCAGTACGGTTCAAGGTCGTTGCAGAATGCGGAACGCCGCAGACCCGACTGCAGGTTGGGCCGGATGCAGGTTGGGGCCGGATGCAGGTTGTGGCCGGATGTGGGATGTAGCCAGATGCGGGATGCCGGATCCAGAGCATTGTCGAACATAAGGGAATGGAAGCTGCCGGATCTGGAGCCTGTAATCTAGTATAAGAAGGCTGGTGGCCGCCCTCTGATCAGAGGGAGGCCACGTTCCAATTGATCTAATAACCCCTACCTAACCTTACACTGACCACCTTGACTGAGACCACTCCTCCACCGACAGCGCCCTTGCGTTACAAATTATTACTATAACTGTAACGATCTGGGACGCGTAGGCGGGCTAAAAGGGTGATACAAGAAAAGAAAAGAAGAAAGGAAAAGAATCCAATTGACGTAGCCTACACTGCAAGGCAGGCTCAAATTGTCAAAGTTGTGGATTCATGGTATGTATTATTGTTAAATTGTGTGGCCTGACTGGTCTCAGTGAGGTCCAGTACAGGAAGTTACAGGGGGTGAGTCCCCTGTAACGGGCGCAGCGGAAGGCTTTGGGGGTACGATGACTGCTCGGGACGGGGTCAAAGGAAGCTAAGATCAGCAGACCAACCTGCTGTAACAAGCAGAGATACAGGGGTCTATGCCCTGTAACAGGGTGACTACAGTGGGCTTTGCACAGAGATCACGAAGGTCAAAAGGTTGCCCTGAGGCTATATATAAACTATCTTGCTTGAAGGTAGAAGAAAGGAAAAGAATCAGACACCAGAAATACAGGAGGGGAGATGGTTCTTTATAGGGCCCTCAGTGGGTGTGGGTCAATCTTACAGGGGGTGAGGGCCCTAAAACACAAAAAGGAAAGCCTATACTGCAGAGGGAAAAGTGCTTACGTTGGCGCTGGAATCCAAAGGATTCCAGGGTAACGAGTTGGCTGACGTAATAGTAGTGGTGGATCTACCCCTGTAGGCCAAGCCTATAGGTGGTGGGTCCTCGGAACTCCCCGTGGGTTCTAGTGGGTTCCAGTGGGTCCAGGGGGCTTGGCAGCCCCCCTAAACCACAATACCAACTCCTTGTGGTTGTGGTGACTGCACTTTACCATAGTGCAGTCAGCAGCACTCCCAGGGCAGAAGATCAACTAGGCTACAGCACCTAAGGGTACTGTAGCTATAGGGTAACTGGGTTATAATTTTAATAATTATAATGTTAAAGAGTGATGGAGTAGGCCGGAGGCCCCTCCATCTAAGATGTGGTGGTGGGTGCCCACCCTGGTAGCGGGTTACGTGCTGTAGTAAATACCCCCCGGCAAGCGGTTATTAAAAAAAACGGCCATATAAAGTGGTACGTACCAATTAGTACTAACGGACCCCTTAACAGTTCTACTAGCTTCCATCAAACCACCATTTTCCTTGCTTACCAATCTACCTATTTTCTTTTTACTGTTATAATAGTTAGTAGTTATTATTCTATACTTATTAAAGCTAAGTTAATTAGTATAATTGGCTTTTTACAGTATTATAAACTTGATTACTTTAAATCTAACGTTTTTTAATTCTTTAACGTTACCTATCCTTATAGTAGGGAAATTTTGAAGTAATAACGTAATTATTGGTACCTGGAGATTAAAATGCATAGTTGGAAACGATTATTATTAGCTAATAATTTATAAGTAATAGAAAAGATCCTTTAAAAGTACGATTTTAAAGCGCGTAAATTAACCTAATAAGGATTCGCCCTTAAAGCCGGAATAATAGATATTTTAACTTGTATAATTAAATAAGTAATGGGTATAATTATAATTAATTAACTTATAATTATTTTACTAATTAACTTATAAGTACGCTTAATTATTGTAAGTGTATTGTATATGAAAAAAAATAAGTTTTATTATATAATGTAAAATGACGGGTTAAAATTGTAATAATTGCTCTTTAGCTACGCCTTTAACCGGAAAATTGGTATAATATCCGCTTTTTAGATGAAATCTACTTTGTAAAAACCTTAGAAGGATAAATTTAGATTATTCGAAAACCTGGTGAGCGATATTGCCCTAATTGTATTTATTACGTTAAGAAGAATGATTTTAAAAATATATAAGAATGATATTACGTTTAGGTAGTAATTAGGTATGTATTTTGTTAAATTGTGTAACCTAACTAGTCTTAGTGAGGTCTAGTATAGAAGGTTATAAGGGGTAAGTCCCCTGTAATAGGCGTAGCGGAAGGCTTTAGGGGTATGATAATTGCTCGGGACGGGGTTAGAGGAAGCTAAGATCAGCAGACCAACCTATTGTAATAAGTAGAGATATAGGGGTCTATACCCTGTAATAGGGTGACTATAGTAAGTTTTGCATAGAGATCACGAAGATTAAAAGGTTGCCCTAAGGCTATATATAAACTATTTTACTTAAGGTAAAAGAAAGAAAAAGAATCAGATACTAGAAATATAGGAGGGGAGATGGTTCTTTATAGGGCCCTTAGTAGGTGTGGGTCAACCTTATAGGGGGTAAGGGCCCTAAAATACAAAAGGAAAGCCTATATTATAAAGGGAAAAGTGTTTACGTTAGCGCTAAAATCCAAAGGATTCCAGGGTAACAAGTTGGCTAACGTAATAATAGTGGTAGATCTACCCCTATAGGCCAAGCCTATAGGTGGTGGGTCCTCGGAACTCCCCGTAGGTTCTAGTGGGTTCCAGTAGGTCCAGGGGGCTTGGCAGCCCCCTTAAACCACAATACCAACTCCTTATAGTTGTGGTGACTGTACTTTACCATAATATAATCAACAGCACTCCCAGGGCAGAAGATCAATTAGGCTATAGTACCTAAGGGTGCTATAGCTACAGGGCAACTGGGCTATAATTTTAACAATTATAATGTTAAAGAGTAATAGAGTGGGCCGGAGGCCCCTCCATCTAAGATGTAGTGGTAGGTGCCCACCCTGGTAGCGGGTTATATATTGTAGCAAATGCCCCCCGGCAAGCGGTTATCAAAAAAAACGGCCATACAAAATGGTACGTATTAATCAATACTAATAGACCCTTTAACAGTTCTACCAGCTTCTATTAAATTACTATTTTCCTCGCTTACCAACCTACCTATTTTCTTTCTACCGTTACAATAATTAGCAATCATTATCCTATACTTATTAAAGTTAAGTTAATTGGTATAATTAGCTTTCTGCAGTATTATAAGCTTGATTACTTTAAATCTAACGTTTTCCAATTCTTCGGCGTTACCTATCCTTATAGTAGGGAAATTTTGAAGTAATAACGTAACCGTTAGTACCTGGAGATTAAAACGTACGGTTGGAAACGATTATTATTAGTTAATAATTTATAAATAATGGAAAAGATCCTTTAGAAGTACGATTTCAAAGCGCGTAAATTGACCTAGCAAGGACTTACCCTTAAAGCTGGAATAATAGGTATCTTAACTTGTATAATTGAATAAGTAATAGGTATAGTTACAATTAATTAATTTATAATTATTTTGCTAATTAATTTATAAATACGCTTAGTTATCGCAAGTATATTGCATGTGAAAAAAATGGGTTTTACTATATAATATAAAACGACGGGTTAAAGCTGTAATAATTACTCTTTAGCTACGCCTTTAACTGGAAAATTAATATAATATCCGCTTTTTAAACGAAGTTTACTTTGTAAAAACCTTAAAAGGATGAATTCAGATTATTCGAAAACCCAGTAAATAATATTACCTTGATTACATTTATTACGCTAAAAAGGATGATTTTGAAGATATATAAAAACAATAACGTGCGTGATAAGCGAGCGCAATAGACAAGCGAGCGCAACACTTTCCACTTCCCCACCACAATTATCCTCAATTACACAACCATAATACTAGGAAATAACTATAACTGAATCGGAAACAGATGAATCAGACAATTCTGCAGCCTCTTTGCACGTGCGTGCATTATGGCCAGGCTTGCCGCATACTCCACAGTACCGAATCTTCGTACGAGACCCCCCTGCACCACCACTATTTTGTCGTGTTTCCTGGACCAACTGCTCACCTACAGCCTTTTGATCCAGTAGATCCTGTGCCTTTTGTACAGTAAGTGACCCTCCAAGCCGCACACGTGTTTTTTTGGCTCTCCGTCGCTTACTAAGCCCCTTATTGGCCTTTTGTAGTGCTGAGACCTCCGTACGTAGAAGAGCTACTTCGTGTATAACAGCTATCGTACCTTTAGCCAGTTGATTCATAGTAGTTAGTATTGAGGTTGGAGAGTTGCCCTGATGGTTGGAAATTCGAGTTTTGATAAATGCTGACTGCGAGGTAGCCTCTCGAGGGTTGTGTGGCGTTTGGGAGACCCAAGGTAGTACTGTACGTAGGTTTGAGGCTGGGGGGGTTGGGGTTCGAATGCGGATATCTAGCTTAGATATCACCCTTTCTGGGTCGTACGGTATAAGGCTGGCTCCGGTAAAACCCCCCTGGATATTTTTTTCTGTGATCGAAGCAAAAAACGCTTTTCTAAACGTATAGAGAAATTCCAACTTGCTGATATGTGTGATGTTTATCCGCATCAACTGCTTAATTTGGCGGCTGTACGCCTTCTTTAACGGCCCAAAACAACTAATATCTAATGGCTGAAGTAGGTGCGAGGAGTGCGGAGGTATACAAAGTGTAATAATGTTGTGCTCCTGGCAGTAGGTTTCGAATTCTTCGGAGTGGTGGCTATCGTAGCCGTTAAGGATGAGCAGCTGATATTTGCCCTTCGTACGAGATGCTGTGTGGAAATCGAAGTGCCGAATCTAATCCATACCTTTCTTATTAGTAGTCTACCCGTTATCGGTTGTTGCAATGCGCCAGGAGGCCGGAAGGTTGCACTCTTGATACCAGTTGGCGAGGTGGTACTGCCCAGCTAAGATGATAAATGGCGGGATAGCCTAACCCAAAGCGTTCACCCCTTGGATGATTGTTGCCTATTTTCGATTTCCAGGCTGGGCCTGTTTGGCCCTATTGCGGCTGTTAGAGGTAGTAACTACTATAGCGGCGATAATAATGCCCATTATAAAGCCAGTTTCGTTAAAATTATACGAATCGTCGTCGAGGATACTATACTTGACTTTAACGTTATGTACAAGGGTAAACTACTTGCGAATAATTATTGGATCTTCGCATTTAGCCCTTTGGTAGTTGTATTTACGCGTAAAACGCGTCCGGAGTTCTGGCTGGCGTTTAATGAAGTTGTGAGCCTATCGTACGCTAATAGGGGGCGCGTTGCGTTTGCGTAGTAATCGGTTGGCTATATCTTCTACGTACGAAAGCCGGGGATGGAATGCGCGTGTATATAGTTTAATTATATATTGAACAATCGTTTTCTCTTTTAAATCCGTAAGTTTGCGTGAGTTGGCTGGAATATCGCGTTGCGTAGGCTGACCGGCGCGCCGGTGGAAGAGAGTTGTATGATTAATATCGTAGATTTTAGCTGCCTTACGTAAGTTTAGATTTTTATCGTCTTGGAGAGCTTGGAGGGCCAGAAGTAATCGTGCTTCGTTTGAACGTGCTGTTATATTGGGTTGTGGAGAAAATAAGGGTTGAATGTGGAAATGGTGCAACGCGT
>Ga0247763_1001091_pt1 | contig 16085 bp, 14 predicted proteins | sample UWRJL141409B4_FD_179926 | JGI IMG/M metagenome (GOLD analysis project Ga0247763, IMG submission 179926) | Plant litter microbial communities from Arlington Agricultural Research Station in Wisconsin, United States - UWRJ-L141-409B-4 | ecosystem: Environmental > Terrestrial > Plant litter >...
CGGTGACCTCGATCACCAGGATCACGCGCCCGCGCGCCGAGCCCTTGCGCAGCGACAGCTGCACGTCGCGGAAGAAGCCGCTCCCGAGCAGCCGATAGCGCGTGAGCTCCAGCGCGGGGTCATCCACATCGAGCACGTCTCCCCGACGGAACGGGACGTAGTGCTCGACGACCCGACGTCGCGTCTTGGTGTTGCCGACGATTTCGATGCCCTCGAGCTCGTAGCGCACCGACTCGAAGGGGTCCTCGCCCGCGGGCAACGCCGCGGGCGCCGGGGGAACGCTGGGTTGTATCGTTCGACCCTGATCGGCCGGCGGCATGGACGGCGCCCCGGGTGGCACGGTTGGCGGCGGCGCAGGGCTTGGGGCGGCGGGGGGCGGACCCCCGGGCGGCGCCGAGGTGGCCGCGGGCGGCGCCGGGGTGGCCGCGGGCGGCGCCGGGGTGGCCGCGGGCGGCGCCGGGGTGGCCGCGGGCGGCGCCGGGGTGGCTGCGGGCGGCGTCGGCGCCGCGGCTGGAGGCGAGGACTCGGTCGTCTGAGCCAACAGCGCTGGCGACGTCAGGAGCAGCGACGCGACGAGGACGACGGCCAACGCGCGCGAGCTCTCGTGCGGCACGGCGAGCGAGGGAACACGGCCCACGTTGTCCAGGCTAACACGGCGATGCAAACACACGCGCTTTTTGGTCTGTGCCGATCAGCGCCTTGTCCATTCGGCCCGTGGTTGGCTATAGGTGGGGCGATGCAGCATTTCTCGAGAGCACGTCAGGGACGTACGCCGGCTGGCGCCGTCACCTTCCCCGCAGCCCCCTCCCTCGCAGCCCCGTCCCTCGCAGCCATCTCCCTTGCAATGCTGGGATGGGGCGCTTTCCTCGGCGGCTGTCAAAAAGACGCGGCCAAGGAGCAAACGGGTGCGCCAAAGCCCGCCGCGACGGCAGCGGCCGCCCCGAAACCCGCGGCGCTGCCATCTACCAAGCCCAAGCCCCCGCCCGCCAAGCTGATGGAGTGGGATGACCCGAAGCAATGGAAGAAAATCCCGGCGAGCGGCATGCGCTACATGAGCTACCAAGTGCCGCCCGCCGCTGGAGACAAGGAGATCGCGGAGCTCAACGTGTTCGTCCTGGGCGGCGACATCGAATCCAACATCCAGCGCTGGGTCGACGAGTTCTCGAACTTCGACGCGAAGACGCTCTCCCGCTCCGATCGCGTCGTCAATGACATGACGCAGGCGGTGGTCGAGATCCCCAAGGGCACCTTCAACGGCGGCATGGGTACGGGCGGCCCGAGCGACAACTTCGCCTTGCTCGGCGCCATCGTGGTGACGCCGGAGAACAGCACCTATTTCTTCAAGATGACGGGGCCGAGCGCGACCGTGCTCGCCGCGCGCGCGCCGTTCTATGAGCTGCTCGACAGCGTGCGTTTCCAGGGCGGCAAGGCCGCGCCTGAGACGGCCAAGACGCTCAAGACGATCGGCGGCGCGGCCGCTCCCGCGGCCGCTCCCGGCGCAGTGGCGCCGGCTACGACACCGCCCGCTGGCGCAACCGCACCGGCAGCAGCCCCGCAGAGCGCACCGCCGCAGGGCACGCCGCCGCCCAAGCACTGATTCGACTCGCCGCATGCCCGAGCTCCCCGACATCACCGTTTACGTCGAACGCCTGACGTCGCTGGTGGGCTCGGCAGTTCTCACACAGGTACGGCTCAAGAGCCCGTTCTTGCTGCGCTCGTTCGCACCGCCGATCTCGGCCGCGAGCGGCAAGGTGGTGCGCGGCGTGCGCCGCCTCGGCAAGCGTATCGTGTTCGAGCTCGAGGGTGAGCTGTTCCTGGTGCTGCACCTGATGATCGCCGGGCGTTTGCACTGGAAGAAGCCCGGCGCAGCGCTCGGCGGGCGCATCTCGCTGGCCTCGTTCGATTTCGAGGCGGGCTCGCTGGTGCTGACAGAGGCGAGCTCTCGAAAACGCGCCAGCCTGTACGTGGTGCAGGGCGAGGCAGAGCTGGCGCTGCACGACCGCGGCGGGCTCGAACCGATCGGCTCGAGCTACGCCGACTTCAAGGCGAAGCTGCTGCTGGAGAACCGCACGCTCAAGCGCGCCCTCACCTCGCCGCAGCTCTTCAGCGGCATCGGCAACGCTTACTCCGACGAGATCTTGCATGCGGCAGGGCTCTCGCCCGTCACCCTCACGTCGCGGCTCTCGCCCGCCGACATCAAGAAGCTTCATCGCGCCACGCAGACGACCCTGCGCCACTGGATCGAGACGCTGCGCACCGAGTCGAAGGACTCCTTCCCCGAGAAGGTGACGGCGTTTCGCCCCGACATGGCCGTTCACGGGAAGTATCTCCAGCCGTGTCCCACGTGCGGGACGGCGGTGCAGCGCATTCGGTACGCGGAAAACGAGGTCAACTATTGCCCGCGCTGCCAGACGGGCGGGCGCATGCTGGCCGACCGCTCCCTGAGCCGCCTGCTCGGCGGTGATTGGCCAAAGACCGTCGAAGACTGGGAAGACGAGCACCCGCAGCGCCCCGACGGCACCCCGAGCTGACGCCGTTCGCGCGCATTGGAAGCACGCGAGCGGGGGTGGTTGGCTCGTGGGATGGAACGGCGTAGTGTCGCGGCTCGAGCTGCTCTGACATGACCACCCCCCGCGGCCGCGCCGCTCATCGATCCCCGATCCCCGATCACTGTTTCACCCAGATACAGCAGCGGGTCGGCGTCGCCGACACCGACCTGATGGGCATCGTACACCATTCGAATTACGTTCGGTATTTCGAGAACGGCCGCCTCGAGTACATGCGCCGGCGCGGGCTGCCCTACAAATTGATGGTCGATCGCGGCATGCACATGCCCGTCGTCGAGCTCGGCATCCGCTACCGGCGACCGGCATCGTTCGACGATCTTCTCTGCATCACCACGCGGATCGGCGCGCTCAGCCGCGTCACGGTTCGCTTCGACTACGATGTCAGCCGCATCGAGCCCGCCGCCGACCCCCGGGACAAGCTGCTGGAGGGGCACGTGCTCCTCGCGTGCGTGGACGGCCGCAACCGACCCCGGGCGCTGCCGGACGACTTCGTCGAGGGGCTCTTCGCGCCCGAAGCGGCTCACTCCTGATAGTCGCGTGGATCGAGCTGGTAGCGCCGGAGCCAGCGCTGCACCTGCGTGCGGGCTTTGCCGAGGTGGCGAGCGACGGCGCTGACGTTGCCGCGGTGCTCGCGAAACAGCGCGATGAGCTCGTCGCGCTGCGCCTGCTGGGGGCCTGTCAAGCCCGGAGCCGCCTTGCGGCTCGGCTCGGACGAGGTGCGGCGGAGCTGCTCCGAGAGGTGCTCGTCGGCGATGGGGGCACCTCGCGCCAGCACACTGGCCGCTCGCAAGCAGTTCTCGAGCTCGCGAATGTTGAGCGGCCAGTGGTAGCGAAACAGCCGTCGCGCGGCATCGGGCTCGAAGCGCAGATCGTCGCCGAGCTCGGCGCTGCGGGATCGCACCAGCCGCGACACGATCAAGCCGATGTCTTCACGCCGTTGCCGGAGCGGCGGCAAGCGCAGCCGAAAGCCGGCGAGGCGCGACAGCAGATCGGCGCGGAACGCGCCCTTCTCGACCAGCGCGTCGAGGTCGCGATGCGTGGCGGAGAGCAGCCGAACGTCGACCGGCACCGCGCGCGCCGAGCCCACGGGGCGCACCTCGCGCTCTTGCAGCACGCGCAGGAGGGCGGCCTGAGCTCCCAGCTCGAGATCGCCGATTTCGTCGAGGAACAGGGTGCCGCGATTGGCGCTCCGGATCAGGCCGTCGTGGTTCGAGTCGGCGCCGGTGAAGGCCCCCTTCACGTGCCCGAACAGCTCGCTCTCGACCAGGCTCGGCGGGATGGCTCCGCAGTTCACTCCCACGAACAGGCCACGCCGGTGCGAGCGTTCGGAGAGGGCGCGCGCCAGCACCTCCTTGCCCGTCCCGCTCTCGCCCTGGATCAGCAGGGGGAGCTCGGAGCTCGCCAGATCCCACGCCTTGGTCATCTCCCGTGAGAGCTCGCTCGAAAGCGTCAAGAGCCCGGCGCGGTCTTCGCCGGCGTCGAGAGGAAAATAGTCGAGCCCCTCGTGCCCGAGGAGCGGGGCGCCTTCTTGACGGAAGTAGAGCAGTGTATGACCGAGCTCGATCAGATCGCCGTCCTCCAGCCGGACACTGCCGACGAGCTGCCCGTTGACGCGCACGCCGTTGCGCGAGCCGCGATCTTCGAGGTGCCAGCTGGTGCCGCTGCGCACGAGGCCCGCGTGGCGCGCCGACGTCCAGGCGTCTGGCAGGGTGAGCTCGAGGGTGCCCTGAGCGACGTCGCGCTGCGCCGTGCGATCGCGCCCGCGCCCGATGGCGACCGACTCGAGCCGGGTCAGGTTGTGGCGGCTCGGCAGCTCGCGCGGACTGTCGCAAAAGAACGCGACGAACAGCACAGGCCCCCCCGGGCCGAGCGCGACGGGCAGATCCGAGGCCTCGCGCGGCAGCGTTTCCTCGATGTCGTCGGGTCGTCGGTTCATGCGAGGGGCGATCCTACCACCATCCCCTCGGCCTCGGCGCAAGACCGAAAAGCCTGGGCAGGATGGAGAGCCTGCGTATAAAACGTCCCGGAGCGAGACGCTCTCGATTTGTGCACTGGATCGTTGGCGCGCAGGCACCACAACCGGCGCGATCACCGGTACGCGGCACCCCAATATAAGAGGAGATGGCTATGGCGCGAGTGACGTTCAAAGGCAACCCGTTCAACACCAGCGGCTCCCTGCCAGGCGTCGGCAGCGCGGCTCCCGATTTCAGCCTGGTCGCGAGCGATCTGAGCGAGAAGTCGCTCGCCGACTTCGCTGGCAAGAAGAAGGTGCTCACCATCAACCCGAGCTACGACACCGGCGTCTGCCAGGCGACGGCTCGCAAGTTCAACGAGTCGTTGAGCGGTCGCGCCGATGTCGTGGTGCTCGCCATCAGCAACGATCTGCCCTTTGCTCAAAAACGCTTCTGCGAGGGCGAGGGCTTGAAGCACGTCGTGGCACTCTCGGCGTTTCGATCGAGCTTCGCCAAAGACTACGGTCTGTTGCTCGCCGATGGCCCGCTGCGTGGGCTGACGGCGCGCGCCGTGCTGGTGCTGGACGAAAAGAACCAGGTGATCGCGAGTGAGCTCGTGCCGGAGATCGCCAGCGAGCCAAACTTCGCAGCGGTCGCTTCGGCGCTGAAGACCTGAGCGCTGCCCCTCACGGTCCGCGGTCGGCGGCCTCGGACGTCGAGGCCGCCAGCGCGGGGTCTCATGCACGGCGCCCATGTTCACCGGGGTTCAGGCCCTCGTTCACCGGGGGGCGGGGCAGCCGGCACCTCTTGGCCAAATTGCCTCGACCTCGCCGGCGGCTCGGGCGCGCCCGGATCAGCTGGATTTGCCGTGACTCCGCATTATTCTACCAGCCCCGCAGCGGCTGCGACCGTGGGCGCAAAGTTGGCAAAGCGGCATGTGAGATGCATCTTTCGTTCAGGTGCATGTTCGTTATTCTCACCGCGGAGGTTTGAATTTCATGACTCAGCGCCTGCTTTCTCCTCGCTTGCTCGCCTCGACGGCCCTGGTGCTCGCCGCTGGCGGGCTCATCGGGCTCGCGTGCGGTTCCGATTCCCGCACCCCCGGGGTGGTGGAGAACGAGAACCCGCTCAACCCTGGCCCGGAATCCCCGAACGGCGCGGGCGGGACGGGCGCCACGACCCCCGGTGAAACACCGGGCAGCGCGGGCACGGCTCCCGTTGCCGCGGCTGGCAGCGAAGGCCAGCCGGTAGGCGCACCGCTGAACCCCGGCGACGAGACGCCCCCCGGAGAACAGCCCGGCGAAGAGCCGCCCGTGACGACCCCTCCGGGTCCTGGGCTCGCGCCGAACTGTGACCCTCCCGAGGGGAACCCGCCCGCGCTCGCGCTGGAGTTGGTCGCCGATGGCCTCGACCAGCCGCTGTTCGTCACCGGCACACCCGGTGACGACACGCGCCTGTTTGTGGTCGAGAAGGGCGGCAACGTGCGCGTGCTCGTGAACGGCGAGCTGCAAGCGCAGCCGTTCATCAGCATCTCCGGCAACGTGACGAACCAGGGCGAGCGCGGCCTGCTGGGCCTCGCGTTTCACCCCGAATACGCCAACAACGGGCTCTTCTATCTCCACTTCTCGTCGGCGCAAAACGACGGCGACGGCGTCATCGCCGAGTTCGCGGTCGACCCGAACAACCGCAGCGTCGCCAACGTCGGCTCGCGCCGCGATGTGCTCGTGTTCGCCGACGACCCGGAGGCGAACCACAACGGCGGCGACATCACCTTCGGCCCCGATGGCTTCCTCTACATCGGCATGGGTGACGGCGGCGGCGGCAACGACAACCACGGGCAGGCCGGCAACGGCCAGAACCTGCAAACCCTGCTCGGCAAGATGCTGCGCATCGACGTCGACGGCCGCGAGGTGAACAACGCCTACTCCATCCCGGCCAACAATTTCGCCGCCCAGACGGGCCAGAATGCGCTGCCCGAGATCTGGGCTTCCGGCTTGCGCAACCCGTGGCGTTTCAGCTTCGATGCCTGCACGCAGGACCTCTACATCGGCGACGTCGGGCAAAATACGCTCGAAGAGATCGACTTCTTGCCGGCGGCGACCCCGGCTGGCACGAACTTCGGCTGGCGCATCATGGAAGGCCCAAACTGCAGGCCCAACGACGCCGTATGCCCGCAGACGGACAGGGCGGCGTTGACGGACCCGGTCGATTCTTATCCCCGCACCGTTGGCACCTCCGTCACCGGCGGCTACGTGTACCGCGGCAGCGCGGTGCCGGGCCTGCGCGGGCGCTACATCTACGCCGACTACAACAGCGCGCGATTCTTCACCTTCCGCGTCGACGGCGGGCAGCTCGCCGAGCGCCAGGAGGTCAGCGACCAGCTGCGCCCGGCGGGCGGCGCCATGTTCGGCGGTATCTCGTCCTTCGGCCGGGATAACGCCGGCGAGGTGTATGTCGCCGCCTTCACACCCGGCGCCATTTACCGCATCGTCGCCGCGCAATAAGACGCGGGGATGAAGATCGCCATCCGCTCGTGGGCCCTCGGCGCGTGCACGTTTTGCCTCGCCCTGGCCTGCGAGCGGTCCCCCCGGGCAGATCGCGTCGAGGAGCCCCTGCTCACCGCTCCGGCACCCAAAGCAAAGGCTAGAGACGCGGCGCCCTCCCTCGACATCAGCCTGGCGTATCCAGCCGTCGAGGCGATCGGCGCGAAGAAGCGCATCCGGTGGGAAAAGACGGCGCCCGTCGACGCGCGCTCGGCGCCGGACGCGTGGAAGATCGAGTTCGAGAAGGTGGGCGGCTTCGCCGGCATCTGCTGGAAGAACAAGCTGGGCAACGAGGGTGAGGCCCCGGGCGACGATCTGTCGAAAGCGCGTTACCGCCGCATCACTTTCTGGGCGAAGGGGGCCGCAGGCGGCGAGGTCGTGGAGTTTCGCGCCGGCGGTCTCGGCAACGTGAAGACGCGCTACCGCGAGTCGTTCGACGTGAGCGCCGGGAAGATCCGGCTCACTCCGAGCTGGAGCGAGTACACCATCTACGTGATGGACGCTGATCTCTCGAGCGTGATGACGCCGTTCTGTGCGCTCTTCCACCGCGAAGACAACGCAGAGCACACGGTCGTGTACGTCGACGACATCCAGTACGGCGGCTGAGCCTCGACCGGCTCAGCCGTCTTCGCTGCGAATGCCGACGGCGCGGGCGTGAGCCGTGAGCCCCTCGCGCCGCGCGAACGCCATCACGTCGCGGGAGTCGGCGGCGAGATCGCTCGCCTGGTAGCGGATCAAGCTCGAGACCTTCAGAAAGTCGTTGGCGCTGAGCGGCGCCGAGAAGCGCGCGGTGCCGCCGGTGGGCAACACGTGCGAGGGGCCTGCGTAGTAGTCGCCGAGGGGCACGGGGGTATGCGCACCGACGAAGATGGCGCCCGCTGCCTCGATCTGGCCGAGGCAGCGATCGTCATCGCGCGTGATGATCTGCAGGTGCTCGGTGGCGAACTCGTTGGCGAGCGAACAGGCCTCGTCGAGGTCGCGCGTGACGATCACGGCCCCGTAGCGCTCGAGCGAGCGCCGCGCCGCTGCCGCGCGCTCCAGGCTCTCGAGCTCTCGCTCCACCTCGCGCAGCACCGCCTCGGCCAGGCTGAGCGAGGGCGTCGCCAGGATGGCAGAGCCCGGATCGTGTTCCGCCTGGGCTATCAGATCTGCGGCTAGCCAGCGCGGGTTCGCCGAGTCATCGGCGACGATGAACACCTCGCTCGGGCCCGCGATCGAGTCGATGCCCACCTTGCCGAACAGCTGACGCTTGGCCTCGGCGACGTAAGCGTTGCCAGGCCCGACGATCTTGTCGACGGGCGCGATGCTGGCCGTGCCGAACGCCGCCGCCGCGAGCCCGACGGCACCGCCGAGGCGATACACCTCGTGCACCCCGAGCTCCCACGCGAGCGCCAGCGCCAAATCGGCGATCTCGCCGCCCGTCGGTGGCGAGAACATCGCGATCTCGCGCACGCCAGCGACAACCGCGGGCACCACCGTCATCACCACGGTCGACGGATACAGGGCTCGTCCGCCCGGCACGTAGACGGCCACGCGGCGCAGCGGCGTGTAGCGCACGCCGAGGCGCCGCCCGTCGCGCTGGAGCGGTTCGGGCGCCTTCAGCAGGATGTGCTCCTGGTAAGCACGCACGTTGGCCGCGGCGCGGCGAACGAGGCCCATCAGATCGGGATCGGCAGCGCGGTGCGCGCGCTCGAGCACCTCGCGGGGCACGCGCAGGCTCGCCGGAGAGATCTTGGCGCGATCGAGCTCGGAGGTGAGCCGGGCCGCTGCCTCGTCGCCCCCCTGCGCGACCTGCTCGAGGATGCCGCGCACCACGTCGGCCACCTTGGTGCCGGTGCTCGTGCCGCTCGTCAGCTCGCCGGCGCGCAGGAGGTTGCGGAGCGCCGTGATCGACGCGCGATAGTCCGCCCGATCCGGCAGAAATAGCCTCAAAGCCGTCATGACGGGGCGTATACCGCAGTCGCTCCGTGTCGCCAAGGGCCTGAACCGGACCACGGGCCCACCCGTTCCGCCTCGGCGCTACCGATCACCGCCAGTTCCCACAGGGTCGGCGGCTCGGCGCGCTAGGCCATCACGACGCAGTTGCGGCCCTGATGCTTGGCCTCGTACAGCGCGGCGTCCGCCGCGGCGATGAACTTCGCCGGGGTCTCGAAGGCCTTGGCGCTCGGGGCGTGCACGACCCCGATGCTCACCGTCGTGCCGATCGCGAGGTCGTTCCACGCGGTGCGCTGATCTTCGACGGCTATCCTCAGGCGCTCTGCCATGACGAACGCGCTGCGCGAGCTGACGCCGCGCAAGATCACGGCGAACTCCTCGCCGCCGTAGCGGGCGAGGACGTCCTCCGCGCGCACCGTGGTCTGTGCGACCTGGGCCACGGCGCGGATCACGGCGTCGCCCGCCTGGTGCCCATGCGTGTCATTCAGCCGCTTGAAGTGATCGATGTCGAACAGCAGCAGTGCGAGCGGCGTACCGCGGCGGCGGCTCGTGCTGAACTCGCTCTGCAGGCGGTCGTCGAAGGCGCCGCGGTTGAAAACGCCGGTCAAGCGATCGCGCACGGCCGACTCGTGCACCCGGATCAGCGCCTGCTCCTCCAGCACGTCTTGCAGCGAGAAGCGCAGCGCCGTGCGGCGCCCGAGCGTCACGCGCACGCCGTCGTCGAGCAGCGTGGGCGTCACGATGCGCTGGCCGGCGACGAACGTGCCGTTGGTGCTCCGGCAGTCCTCGATGAAGAACTCGATGCGCGCGGGGGTTTGGCGCCGAAACACGCGCGCGTGGACACGCGACAGGCTCGGATCGGGGATCAGCACCGCCGCTTCCTTGCTGCGCCCGAGCGTCAGATCATTGCGCTCGTCAATGGCGATGATCGTGCCCTGCAATGCGCCGGTGAGCAGCGTCAGGATGCCGCGATTCTTCTCCGTCGGGGCGCGAGGGACGAGTGACGGACTCTCGACCTCGTCGACGAGAGTCGACTGTTCGGGGCGGTACGACACGCGCTCCGGCACGTCTTGGGTCCGATTGCCCGTGGTCATCGTTGGTTCGCTGGCTGACTCTCCAACCTCCTGGAGAGAACGGCAGTCGCACGATGAGCCTTAGAAAGCGGAGCGCGTTGACTGCGTCACGGCCACTCGGAGCCGGCCCCCGCTCACCCGGACCTACACGGCCCAGACGCCACGAGCATCATCGTGCGTTCGGCTTGAAAAGCACCGAGTAGCTGACGATCTCGGGGCGCTCCGACGGAGGCGGCGGGAAACGGATTGCCTCGAAGGCAGCCTGCATGCAGGTGCGGAAGGCCTTGCTGGCGAGGCGTGTCCTGCTTTGGCGCACCTTGCCCCGGCCGCCTGCCTTGGGGATCAGCAGGTCGACGCCGAACGAGGCCCCCTCGTCGTGCCGCTCAGCGCGCTCATGGCAGCGTCGGAACGCCTTGAATTCGCGCTCGAAGACGCGCACGAGCCGAGTGCGGTGCGGCTCGCGGTTGAGCAGGCCGTCGACGTGCAGGCCTACCGTGGCCAGCGTCACCGCTGCCGCGCGCTGCGGAGCGACGGGCTGTGCGCTCGCTGGGGGGGCTCCTCCGGACGAACTCCCCCGAGACGACGAAACAATGGTCGACGGCGCAATGGTCGGCGCAGCCGCGGATGGGGCGCTCGCCGGTGCCCCGCGCTCTGCGACGACGGGCGGCGCACCAGGTCTCGCGAGCGCGCTGATCTCTGCTGGCGCGACGCGACCCACGCGACGAACCTCGGCGAACCCCACGCGGCGCAGGCGCTCGACCACGTCGCCGATGATCGCGCCGTCCCGCCCCTCGTCGCCGAACACCACCGCCCCGCTGAAGCGCGACGCGGCCAGCGCACGCTGAGCCCAGCGATCGAGTTCGCTCGCCGCACCCAGCCGGGTTCCGTCGGCGACCAGCGCCCCGCCTGGCCCGACCTCGATCGAGAACTGACGCGGCAGCGAACCCGAGCGGGCTTCGCTCGCGCCCGCCGCGGCGGATGTCACCGAAGCGGCGACAACGGGCGACAGCGGCGACGCGACGACCAGCAAGCCAATGAGCGTCGCGAGGCCTGTAGAAACAGCCTGCCGCCCGGCGGGCGCCGGCCAGCACCGGGTGCGCGACGCGATCATCACCCGCCCGGCATATCAGACCGGCCCGGATCGTCGCCATTTTTTAGGCGTCGGCTTCGGCGCTGGGCGAGGAGCAGCGGGCTCTCGTGCTTTGCGCTACCCTTTCTGAGTGGAGACTCTCCCCGCAAAGGGCGACGTCGACCGGAACGGACCTGCATCGGCCCCTCATGTCTCTACGGCGAGCCGAGGGCGAATTCCGGACTACCTCCAGCCCTTCATCGTCGATCAAGAGCCCAGCCGCTACAACGCCATCGACCAAGCCGTGTGGCGTTTCGTGCTCTTGCAGCTGCACGACCGCCTGCAGCACGCCGGCCACCCCTCGTACGCGCGCGGCCTCGCGGCGAGCGCGATTTCTCCGGAACGGATCCCGAGCATCCAGGAGATCGACCGAGGCCTGGCCAGCCTGGGCTGGGGCGCGGTGTGCGTCGACGGTTTCATCCCACCGCGAGCGTTTCAGGCGTTCCAGTCGCTCGGCGTGCTGCCCATCGCCGCGGAGATTCGCACGCCCGATCACCTGCCCTACACTCCCGCACCAGACATCATCCACGAGGCGGCTGGTCACGCGCCGATCCTGATCGACCCCGTCTACGCCGCGTACGTGCGCGCGGTGGGCGAGGTCGGCGCGCGCGCGTTCGCGTCGCCTGCCGACGCGCGCATCGATCGCGCCGTACGCGTGCTCTCCGATCTGAAGGAGACCTCGCTCGACGACGCCGCGCTCGCGGCCGCCGAGATCGAGCTCGAGCGCGCCGTGGCGGCGCTCGGGGAGCCGAGCGAGGCCGCACGCGTCGCGCGGCTCTACTGGTGGACGGCAGAATACGGACTCGTTGGCACACCCGACGACTACCGGCTCTACGGGGCGGGGCTCTTGTCGTCGCTCGGCGAGAGCCACTTTTGCCACCGCCCCGGGGTGCGCAAGCTCCTGCTCTCCCCGGACTGCACGGGGGTGGGCTACGACATCACGCGGCCGCAGCCGCAGCTGTTCGTGGCGCGCGACTTCGAGCACCTGCACGCCGTGCTCGGAGAGGTGAGCCAGACGCTCGCTTACGACATCGGTGGCAGCTACGCGCTCTCGGCTGCTCTCACGAGCCGCGAGCTGTGCACCGTGTACCTACCGGGCGGGGTGCAGGCCATCGGTAAGCTCGCTCGCGTCGAGGGAAGCGACGGCGCCGAGCTCGCGATATTCGAGCCCGGTGCTGCCCTGGCTCAGCGCGGACAGCTCGGGGGGCGCGTCGCCGGCGAGCTGCCCGTCCCCATCGGCAAGCTCGCCGACGGGGCTGATCCGCGCCGGCTCTTCTCGGACGCGCCGGCGCTGCGCGACGCCCAGGACCGCATGCAGATCGCCTACGCTTCGGGCCTGCGCGTGAGCGGCGTGCCCTGCGCGGGCCCCTGGACGCTGCCCGAGGCCGTGTTGTGGCTGAACGACGCCGTGATCGATTGGCGCGAGCGGCGCTGGAAGCCGAGCGGCCCCTTCCCTCTGCTGCTCGCCGAGCGCGTGGTCACGGCTGGAGCCGGCTCGGCCAGCCCCGACGTGTCGCCCCTCGAGACGAGCGAGAGCGCCGCGCTGCTCGGGCGTCCCCGACCCAAGGTGCCCAAGCCCAAGGTCATGCCGGCGTCGACGGCGCGGCTCGAGCACCTCCATGCCGTTGCACGCGACGCCCGCCGGCAGGGCGCCCGCGGGCGAGCCACTCTCGAGGCCGTCCATGCGGAGCTCGGCGCGAGCTATCCGCACGAGTGGCTGCTGCGATGGAACGCGCTCGACGCGCTGATCGAGCTCGGGCTCTCGAACGACCCTCTGGTTCAGCAGCTCGAGCGCCAGCTCCGCGAGCTCGAAGACTATCACGGCGGGCGGCACCCGATCGCCCTCGGCCTCGATTATCTTTCGACGAGGGGGCTCGCGACCGGGGAGCTCGCGACCAGGGAGCGGGACACAAAACGCCCTCCAGCATCGAAAAGGTAGCCGCTTGCCTCACGACACGCGACCGCTCGGCGCTATGATCGGGATATGGCCCGACGGCGGCTCGCATTGGATGACCTCCCCACGCGAGGCCTCGACACGCGCACCTGAACGGTAAACATGCGGCTCGCAACTCTCGACGATGGAACACGCGACGGTCGCCTCGTGATCGTCGGGCGCGACGGCACGAGGTGCTGCTCGGCCGAGGCGGTCGCCCGCAGCCTTCAGCAAGCCCTCGATGGCTGGGCGCACTGCAGGCCAGGTCTGCTCGAGCTCGCCGCCGAGCTCGAGCAGGGCCGAGCGCGCTCGGAGCCCCTCGACGCAGCCCTCCTTCTCGCGCCGTTGCCCCGCGCGTTCGAGTGGATCGACGGCTCGGCGTATCTCAACCACATCCGCCTGGTGCGGCGCGCGCGCGGCGCCGAACCGCCCGCCGCCCTCGAGAGCGACCCGCTCGTGTATCAGGGGGGCTCGGGGATATTGCTCGGAGCACGGGCCCCGATCGGGCTGCCCGACCCGGGGTGGGGTCTCGATTTCGAGGCCGAGGTCGCGGTCGTCATGACCGACGTGCGGCGTGGGCTCGCCGCCAGCGAGGCCGCGCCAGCCGTCGCGCTGCTCATGCTCGCCAACGATCTGAGCTACCGCAACCTGATCCCGGCCGAGCTGGCCAAGGGCTTTGGCTTCTTCAACTCGAAGCCGGCGACGGCCTTCTCGGCCTTCGCCGTCACGCCCGACGAGCTCGGCACGGCGTGGCGTGGCGGACGCCTGCACTTGCCCATGCGTTGCTGGTTGAACGGCGAGCTGATGGGCGAGCCCGACGCCGGCGCCGGGATGTTCTTCTCATTTTACGAGCTCATGGTGCACATCGCGAAGACCCGCGCATTCACGGCGGGCACGATCCTCGGAGGCGGCACGGTCTCTGAAGACCAGCCCGGTGTCGGCGTCGCTTGCCTGGCGGAGAAGCGTTGCCTCGAGCAGCTCGCGACGGGCGAAGCGCGCACGCGCTTCCTCGAGGCAGGCGACCGGGTGCGCATCGCGGTCTACGACGAACAGGGGCGAGACGTGTTTGGCGCGATCGAACAGGAGGTCATCCTCGCATGACGCAATCGAAGAGCAAACTCGGCCTGCTGCGGCTGCTCGGCATTCATTACTACGTGCGCGACCTGGAACGGAGCCGCCGCTTCTACACGCAGTGCCTCGACTTCGCGGAGACGGGACAGAGCGGCGAGCGGCTGACCCGGGAGGGGCGGCAGCGCTCGCTCGTATTCGAGGCCGCCGGCTGCACCGTGGTGTGCTCGGAGCCCGTGGGAGAAGGCGGCCGCGCCGCGCGCTACCTGAGCCGGCACCCCGACGGCATCGGGACGCTCGCGTTCGAGGTCGCAGACATCGAGGCGACTTTCCGCACGCTCGATCAGGGCGGCGGCAATCCGATCAGCGAGATCGTGACGGTGCAGGAGGGCGCCGGTTGGTACAAGACCTTCTCCGTCACGACGCCGTTCGGCGACACCACCTTTCGCTTCGTGCAGCGCCAGGCGTTTCCCGCGCCGTTCCCTGGGCTCGATGTATACGAGGCGCCGCGAGGGGGCACCAATCGTTTTGGCTTCAGCGGCATCGATCACGTCACGTCGAACTTCCAGACGATGAGCCCGGCGCTGCTGTGGCTCGAGCACGTGATGGGCTTTCAGCACTTCTGGGATGTGCAGTTTCACACGCGCGACGTCTCCCAGCGAAAGCCGGCACGTGAAGAGCACGGCTCTGGCCTCCGCTCGGCGGTGATGGCCGACCCGACGACGGGTATCAAGTTCGCCAACAACGAGCCGTACCGGCCCGCGTTCAAGAGCTCGCAGATCAACCTCTTCCACGAGGACAACCGCGGCGACGGAGTACAGCACGTGGCGCTCGCGACGAGCGACATCCTGCGGGCCGTGCGCGGCCTCCGCGAACGCGGGGTGGAGTTCATGCCCACGCCCAGCACATACTACGAGCTCTTGCCCGAGCGGCTCGAGCGCGAGGGCGTGCAGCGCATCGACGAGGACATCCGCGAGCTGGAGGAACTGGGCATCCTGGTCGATGGCCAGGCGCGCGGCGCCTACCTGCTGCAGATCTTCCTGAAGGACTCGGCGGGGCTGTATCGCAACCCGGACGCCGGCCCGTTCTTCTTCGAGATCATCCAGCGCAAGGGCGACCAGGGCTTCGGGGCAGGCAACTTTCGCGCCCTGTTCGAGAGCATCGAGCGGGAGCAGCTCGCGGCGCAGGAGCGTTGAGCATGCTGGAGCGGCTGGCATTCGGCGAGCTGCCTCGCAAACACCACCTGGCGCTGCGAAACCCGGAGGGCCGCCTCCTCTACGAGGCATGCCTCACGCGAAAGGGCTTCGACGGCCCCTACACGATCCTCTACCACCAGCACCGCCCACAGGCGCTGCAGGCGGTCGGCGCCCCGCTGCACGAGCCGCTCGAGCCGGCCGAGCGCAACCAGCGCGGGCCAGGCCTCTCGCGCCGCCATTTCCGCACACTGGCGCTCGGCCCCGGCGAGCTCTCGCGTGCGCCGATGCTATTCAATACGGAGCTGGTGATCGGCTGCTTTCGGCCAACGCAGAACGACGATGCGTATCGGATCAACGCGGGCGCCGACGAGCTCTCCTTCGTGCTGCGCGGCTCTGGCACACTGCGCAGCGCGCTGGGCGATCTGGAGTTCGGCGCAGGCGACTACGTCTTCGTGCCGAAGGGGCTGTTGCATCGCTTCGTGTTCGGCAGCGGCGAGGCCCCGCACCTCCTGTTCATGGAGTTCCCGAGCGGCGTCGGCATCCCCCAACGCTTTCGAAACCCCGCCGGGCAGCTGCGCATGGATGCGCCGTACTCACATCGCGATTTCGTGCGGCCGCGCTTCGAGGGCCCGCGCGACGAGGGGCTGCGCGAAGTGTGGGTGCAGCGTGGCGCCGAACGGCAGCGTTTC
>Ga0247763_1001092_pt1 | contig 16054 bp, 20 predicted proteins | sample UWRJL141409B4_FD_179926 | JGI IMG/M metagenome (GOLD analysis project Ga0247763, IMG submission 179926) | Plant litter microbial communities from Arlington Agricultural Research Station in Wisconsin, United States - UWRJ-L141-409B-4 | ecosystem: Environmental > Terrestrial > Plant litter >...
GTTACCGTGTTCTCCGTTCTCCGCACCTCCGCACAGTGGCGTTTTGGTCCTCACACCCCCCCTCCACCTCTCTCCCATCGATTCAACACCACTCACTCGTTTTGCCCCTCACCACCGACGACGTCCCTTGAATGGCTAGTTGACCGGATGCTGACCTTGGGATCATGTACCTACCCGAAACTTTCAACAGCAAGTACCACTTTGGAGTCACGGACTCCAAAGCAACTTTGGCCGAACTCACAAAAGTCGGAAAGGACTCTGTCCGAAATGACACCGGGGTGGCCTCCGTAGGCCCCGGCTGGTTGCTCTCGGTGCTCACCATGAATTGGCACGAAAATCAGATTGACCAATTCAACCCCACCCGACAGTCTTGGATCCTCTGTGTGCACATGCCGTGAAATGCATGACGTCCTGCCGGCTTCAAGACCTTTGGCAGACCAAATTGTGTTTCTCCGACCGGACTGCAGCAGCACACCATATATTGACAGTTCCGCGACCCTCAACGTGGAGGGGTCGTGCCTTTACACGCTGCAGGTCCAGAAGGATGTGGTTAGCCGTGGTGGAGGAGGGTGTGAGAGCCTGAGGGGGGTGTGTGATATCATGATCGCGGCGCGGCATTGTAAAAACAATCGACCACTCGGCGCACCTCGTGGTGTATGTTTGGATGAGTCTGGTCCATGGGAGGGTACGGAATATGTTCAAGGGTATGCCGGCCATGTGGTAGTGAAGCGGCTCACTATCGCGGCCAGTCTGTGAGCTTTTGCGGGGCTGAGTTTTGTCCCCATTTCGTTGGTAGGCTGATATGCCAACGGAGCTGGAGCATCGCAACTCTCTACGTACTTCGTAGCGTACGGAGTAAGAGTTGAGGGTGTCCTAGGGCGATGCGCCTGAGCTATTCGGGGTCTTTAGTCGCATATGGCTCCTAACGAAATTCCGCCTAGCGCAGAGTAGAACGCCATCAATGTACACCTGGACTTGCAACCTTTTTCGGCGTTTTGGAGACAATGGGTATTTCATGATTTGCAAGATCGAGGCCAGCCCCCTTGGCATCAGCGGGCCCACTCATCCGCCTGCGCATCATTCGACCTTGGCGGTTCGCAGTTCGCGTGCACTAACATCGAGCCCAATCAGCATCCTTGGCTATTATGTCATGGAAGGCGGGGGAGGGGAGGGGGCAAGGGCGCAAAGCCATGAGAGCAAGAAACAAGAAGGCCCTGAAGTGTACGGTTGAATGGGGGTGTAATGACTACCTACCGACATTATGAAGAGCACCACAAGGCCCCTCCATTACGCGTTGGGGCGGCCTATCAGCTCCTCGGGACGCTTCGAAGTTGTGATCAGCTCGGGAGCTCACGGCGCCAAGGAGTGTGTTGGGACCGAAAGGGTCGTCTGATATCTGACAGAAAGTACGAATTTGCTGATGGCTGCGATGATTTGTCCGATTGAGGCACGGGAGGGGCGAAGGCTGCAGTTAAAAGTCCGCTCCGTGAAGAGGAGACCGAAGTCCAGTGGTGTCCTACGAACTTGCTTCGAAGAGGAGCAACGAAAGTATTCGATGGCGCGGTACTTGCGGCGAGAGGTTTCCGTGGAGGCTGGACTCTGGGACAACGTCCGGGTTTTCTTGGGATAGAAAATGAGTTGAATGTGTGGGACGCGCAATGAGCCAGTGCGGTCCGCGAGTGTGGGCCACTGCTTGTCCTGCTTTTTACAGACCTATCACCCCGCCATGTTTGGTTGCGTCTTGGTGGCACTTTCCTCTTTTTCCTAGCTTTCCCTCCTCGATAGGTCATGCACGATCTCACCTCGGTGAAGTAATATATCCATTTCTTCATTGGCAGAAACTCCCCGGGTATTTCTCCCAGATCGGAGACCGCTGGAGCTTGGAGTGCTCGTCTTCCAGGCCAATGACCTTGCGGATCGGCCTTTTGCACGTAAATCTTCGCCAAAGGATCAAGAAGCTAAACAGGAACTCTTGGACGTGCAAGTCTCGGATGCCAACGCAGGCCACGCCCGTTCGAGAGGCGGCTTACTGATCAGGGAAGGAACCCACCGAGGCCTGGATGTCTCCTTCCCTGATTCTGATGCTCTTTGCCGCCCTGCAGCTCTCGACTTTTTGCCGGAGCGGCCAAGCGTGCCAAGGGCTGGTTTGATGTACTAGCGGCAACAAAACTGGTCGGTGGTAGGCAGCATCCATAATGGAGGCCGCGTCAAAATCGTGACACTATGATGTGCTTCCTCTCCCCTCCCACACCGAGGGCATTTTTGGTTCTGCCAGTGTGGTGGTTGATGTGCAACCCGCTCGCCCGGGTCCGCCAAAATGTCCTAAGTCGGCCCCCAGCAGCCAACTGACACATTTTTGAATGGCTGTTTCCGAGAAGGGCGTGCCCTGAATGGGACTGATGGACGAATCGACTACTCGCGTCGGGCACGCTGGAAATGCCGTGTAACACGCTGTCAACACATCTGTGGGTTTTTAGGAAACACTTTGTACAGAAGGCCACAAGAACACGCACGATGGCGTGCATGAGTCTGTCGTGTTACAATGACGGCACCGAACCTCGACCTCTCAGCTCCCCTGGTCTCCCACCCACTCACCCCTCCCGCAGCCTCGCCTCCTGCCAGTGACCGGATTGGGACACCGGCTAGATCTTGATTGGCCAATCAATAAGGGAATCACAGGAATCACCCAATTGCATTTACGGTTACGTTTCTTGGCTCATTCCGATCCCGATTGTTGAAGACACCAATGTCTTGACCTGTCACCGTCAGTCTGTCTAAGTGTAGTTCTAACGGATGCCATTCCGTTCTAACCCGTATCCTCATTCGCCCATGTGCTCACCATGGTCCTAGGATTCCGGGCGCCCAGCCAGCCATTAGTTCCCGTGACGTTAACCCATGATGCTACCCTTGCCCCTTTTTTGAAGTTCCTGGGAACCAAAGAAACCGCAGTCACTCTATATCCCATGAAGGAATAAGCAGCACGATTTCTATGCTTCCCGACCATTTGCACTTGCAAATACCATTACAATGCTGCGTGTGGTGTCCGTTCCGTCCTGTGCCATCCCATTCCCAATGCCTTGATCAACTAAATACGAAAGAGATTCAATAATCGAACAAGGAAACGGGGAAAATGAAGACAAATACGAAGAAACAAAGGGAAAAAAAACTTTTAACGCCAAAGTAACCGCCAACTTTTATGGGATGCGCAAAATATCCCAAAAGCAAAGAATTTCAAAGTTGATAACCTCAAATCCCTGAAACCCCATTACCCTCTGGAGTTGAGGGTTGAGTCCTGTTTTCCCTCGATCTTGCGCCATACGCATGTGAGCAAGAGAAAAGTCAAATCCATATCATTCAGCCATATGATTCATGTCTTCGTGTGAATGGAAGCGATGTCTTCGAAACGGAAATGTAATACCGCTTCTCGACAGGTGAGAGTGTTGCTACTCATCGCCCATCTGAATTAGTGCCAGATCATGAGACCTGACCACGAAGTGTGATGGGTCGCGTGCTCTCTACGCACCCAGGCATGTCGGTCTTTTGTGACGAGATGGTCACGCGGCGTGGTTGCGGGCTCCGGGCAAATCGAATCGCGTCTGGCATGTCCGGACCGGCCGGTGTGGTCATGCTCTGGCTGCGAGGAGGCTTTTCTTGCAATCTGAATTGGTTGTGTTCGTCTCCGTCGGCTCTACTGCCCCAAGATGTCTATGATTCCGCGTTAGGGCTTGCCTCACTAGTTACTCCGTACCGGGGGAGGGCGTTGGTCGAGCGCTTACCTGCTTCAGGGTGAAAAGTGCATAAAGTTTGATAAGACCGTGAAACCAACCGAAAAGGATGGAAACAGGAAGGAAAACGACATCACGAGGATTCTTGCGAAAAAGTCCCACAAGCTTCACGACCTTGGTGAAGGCGAAGATGAAGATGATCTCGGCGATCAGGAGAGCACGGCGATCGGCCGGCTTCCAGTCCTCAGTTGCCCACCAGCACGTCACTAGCATGAGTGGGTCAATGACGAATGCCAACGAGGTGAAAGTCGCGAGGTGCAGGGCGTACGTGCACCACGGCTGCTGACTGCTTGCGAGTTGGTTAGCGGGGAGTTGAGCTAATATAGGATTCGGGAACAGACGCACGTAAGCACGTATCTCTCATGCACAAGACTGGTCCAATTGCTACGCCAGTTGCTCCTGGCCCATCGGGAGCACTGATAGAGAAACTTGATGCTTGTCTCGAGCGTCGTCTCGATTTCACACTCTTCGTTGTACTGGACCCATGTCTTCCACTGATGAGCCACCAGCCACCGAGTCACGAAATTGTCGTCATCGGCGTTGAGAATATACTTTCCCCACTTCTCATTTTTGAAGCCATCGAGAAAATCGTAGCTCTTGAGAATTTCAGTCCGGTATGCGCCAGTGCGGCCAGACATACACGAAGTTCCGCCGTCGATGTTGTGGGTTGCAGATATCTCGAAGTTCCGCCTCTCAATGTAAGCCGCGCCCAGCCAGTTGAAGATCTGCGTCGTGAAATCTCCGCCAACGCGCTTAACACGCTGGCAGGTGCCGACGCCGCCCATCCTATCGTCCTCGAAAGGGGCAAGGAGCCAACGCATGAGGGTCACGGGCCACTCGACATCATCGTCAGCCATGACCGTAATAGGTGTTTTGACATGGTCCTCTTCCAGCGCTTTGCAGACTTGAAGCCGCTTGTTCGCCTTGTCGACGTGAAGAACCTCGACCGCCGTGGGGTGCGTGCTGCTCGGTGATCGCAACGTCGCCACCATCTGTTCGAGAGCTGCATGCTTGTTGTAAGTTGTGACTAGGATCAGCTTGGCAGGGCGGCAGGCCAAGATGCTCTTGAGCGAGTCCCGCAAATCCTGGAAGTGGTTGTGAATTGTTGGGATGATTACTGTGACGTCGTCGGCCGTGTACTTGGGCTTTTCATCCCTGGGTTGAATCGACTTGTAAGTCCAATGACTTACGCAGTGGACAAGAAGCCGGACATAACGCCAGAGCCTGTCAAAGTTGTCAGTCTCTGGGCTCGAGGTTACCGTGCAAAGCAGGGTTAAACAGAGGTGGTGCTATCATACCAGAGGACCACGTGAAAAGCAGTCCAGAACCTCGCGGACCAGAGAAACTCCAGTCTCGGAATTACAATATCCATTAGAACGGCCATGCTGACGTTGAGCACGAGGCCAATTCGATCGTGTTGGTTATCTTGTTGCTGGAGAGAGGAGAGTGGAAACCGTCCAGGATTTTTCTTTTTTTTTTTTTAATCTATTCGGCTCTGACAGTGAGAATTGGTGTCCACAGGGCTCTGGGTGGTGGATCAGAGGCGGGAGCGTGGAACGTGTGACCGGACCGACAAGAGTGCTTGATCATGGGTCGAGATCCGGGAAGAGGTGGTATCTGGGTGGCAATGGCAGCAGGGAGAGAGAAGCGGGAGGGGAGGAGGAACGATAGCGGGAAGGGCCGTTCAGGCTGGATATGCTGGACTGCCGATCTCCAGCGTAGACTGAGTCCCACTGTCGCACTGAAGACGAGAACCGAGTCGACGAAAGCTGGCTGTGACCTGAGAGGCAGTGTCTTGTCGTTCAACGGGTGGTCGAGGATGGGACGATGGCGGGAAAAGCAAACTAAAACGACGGACTCAGGCAGCCCTCGTGGCAGGCTGGAAGACTGCGTTGGATGGGGTTCCCGGGGTAGTGTACACGCAAGACCAAAGGCACGTCAAGAAAAAAAAGCCATTGCAGAGACCAATTGGTCTTGTTGGAAGGTCAATGACAAAAAGAAACAAGGCTGTGAGCTGCTCCATGTTCTAGACTCGAGGGGGAGGGAGCGCGGGGATATATAGGCAGTTAATGAAGCCAGGCATAAAAGTAGAGGTGGTGGGCAAGGTAGCAGACAAGAGTAGAGGTACCTCAGTCCCCGCGGTCGAGAGCTTGACCAAGCGAGGCCGCGACCCAACCAAGTCCCATGAGATGCGCGCGTTGTTGCGCGAGGGACCAAGGACTGGGGCTGATTCTCATGCTTGCTCGACGAATCGTAGCGCGCTGTGAATAATGCGAGGAGAAGAGGAGACAAAAGGGAAGAAAAAGGACGCTGGGCTTTTGGCCTCGACGACCGCCAAAGTACAAGGAAGGTACGACCATCACCGTGTGCGGGGCGCTGGCCTCAAGGTACTCAAGCCGTCGTGAACGTGAAGTGGAGGGAGAGCAATCTTAGCACAAGTACCCTCGTACCGGCCTCCATCCAGAGCTGCAGGTGCTCCAGCTAGCTGCTTGTGAGAGCTCCTTTTTATTATTATTTTTTGTTGCGCACCTTCTCTCGAGAAAAGTGGAATGGTTGAAAACCCATAAACGGCAAGCGGGTCCCATGCTTGCGATTTGCGAGGGGACATCCACAAATTGTGTACACTCGATCGGGAAGGGGCGTGCATGTAATGAGGGGTGACAAGGGTGGCTTGGGACCCACAGGATTTGGGGGAGGGGTGTCGCCATCGATGAAGCAGCCAGCGGGCAGGCGCCAAACACTGCAGGTGGTTGAAACGTCAAAAAAAAAACGGAAGCAACATCTGTCTTCACAAAGCCAAAACGCCGAGACGCACAAATCCGCTGCTGGGCTTCCATTTTCTTCGACTGCTTCGCAGGCAGCATTCCTACCTCTAGGTATGCCGTCTCACTTCTCATTTGGTTCAATGGCTCTACCGCAGCAGAGCTCTGTTTCCCTTTTCCCTAGCCGCAAACGCTGCCAAGACCAGACTCCAGCGCAGGCGCGAGAGGTGGATCCCTTCAACCCCGCCATACGCAAGCAACACACCGCGCCTCAACTGGCCTTTGTGGACGAGTTGGCAGGACAAAGTTGGCCTGGAGACACTTGAGGCTTTAAAATGGTCTGGACGGCCGTGCGGGACTCGTCTTGGATGATCCACCATCTTGATGGGGCCTGCATGGGCCTACTCTCCCCCTAGGATGCGTTGTGAGGTACGGAGTACTGCAATGGTACTCTGCCGTACAGAGTAAACCGCGAGCCAACGACATTCTGGCCAGCATCAGGTACCGTCCGTTCTCGGTCCAACTTCCACTCACGCCAGCGTAGCCTCGCCAGCCCAATGGCCCACCGCGCGCACTCCTTCGCAGTTATTCGGTCGACAGCGAGCATATGCGGGCCAGACCGTGCCGAGGATAGTTCGAGGCTGTTTGATTGAGCCAATCACTAGGACTGTCAACGGCGGGCCGCGATGGGAGCAGCGTTCTGGCCAGTGATATGCAACAGCACCGCGAAGTTATCACACAACTCGCCGTTGGTCAGCCACATGAAGTGGGCCTTGGTTGTTCGCGCGCTTCCTAGTGGGCCAAGAGACTATCGACGGCTAGGTAGTGTGGACGATGATCGATCGATCTCCACCCCTCTCGGCAGGGCCTCTCGCTCACCAAACAACACTCTGCGGATCTCCCCTCGGCAATCTCGCAAAATCCGGCTCACTCTGACGGAGACGTAACCGGCGAGTGGGCTCGCTGTGTATGTTGCGGTCCCGTGTAAACGTTGTAGCACAGTGCTCGTGATAGCGAACGCGAAGTGGACGGTTGCCGGCTACGGCTCGGTGGAGAAAAGATCGCGGGCGAGCCCCATAAACTCGGCAACCGTTCAGGAACGTACCCCCTCGTTCCCGCTTTGCTCCTCGCCAACTGGATTTTGGTTTCCGGGTCTTCATCCGTCTCAGGGCGCAGCAGGCCACGACGGCGGCGGCCACGACAATGGTCTTCACCGCGGCTCGTCGCCAACTCGCTGACGGAGCAGGAATGATCCAGCTGTCGGCTGCGGTCATCGGTTCTTGTGCCGACAAAAGGAGTAATGTCAGTAGCTCACAGGTGCTCCACGCCGGTTGCGATTTGGAGGACCCGTCCCGCTGCGCGGGGGGAGGGGCTTGCGCCGTCTTTTGGGGTAAGAGTCCGTAAAGTTTCGCCCTGCTTAACGGATCCCGTATCCGTTCGTCAACGGAGCTCGAAAGAGCGTGGGGTGCACGCACGCCAGCGACTCCGGCCGCCAAAAAACGAGCACCGGTGTGCCAATACTTTGCCGATGTTTGCCAATGCCCGTCTGCCGTCCGTGGACACACGGACGGCAAGAGAATCTGTCGTTAGGACCTCGACGCGGGATGCCCAGGTGGCAGGCATGCTGTGTGGCTGCCAAAATTTCCATCGTTACAGCGGTGCACCATCATCCCATTTGTAAAGGATATTGAGGGCCGCGGGTCAGGCCTCCCACAGGGTCATGTCTCTATGCAGGTACGGATGTGCAGCATCGGCCCTTTGACAGGTTGCTCGCACCGATGCGCGCGACAGCACTTGGACACCAGCCCGTCGACAGATCACCAAGCAATGCTCGAGCAAAAATCAATTGTCTATGTCAGCGAAAGAAAACTTTGGTTGCTTGGCACGCTGATGAGACGAGCAGCAAGACCTCGGTGAGATCAAACTGGCGGCTCGAATTCGATGGACAAGGTTCAGGGCTCAGTGTCACCCTTGCGCGACCGCGGCTATGAGGCCAAGCGGGAAGGTCGCCGAGGTGTGGTGGTGGTGAAAATAACTGGCAGGGACATGATCCCCGCTCTTCGCTGGCAGAAGGGGGCCGTGATGGGGATCCGAGCTGTCTGAACCAAACTGTCGACGGTCGTGGACGAACGGTTCACAACAACGGTGACAGACCCGAACAATAGTACGAACCTCATCCGTGAAGATCTTGATTCGCGCTGTTGGCATTTGGCATGATGCTGGCATTGGGCAATGCCCTCGCTGATGCGTCAACCGGTCAGTGCCTTCCTATGCCGAATCTCTCCTCTGAAACCGGGCTTCTGCAGGCCGTTGCCCGCTGCGTCTGCAGCATCACAGAGGAGACAAAATTTTCAACCTCCCTGTAATGACCTACATGAGGGCAAGCTGCAATCACACGCATACTCGCTTCCCTTGCCAGCTTGTCCGAGCCAATCCGCAGACGTGTGATAGACACAAAGAGCGCCACAAATCCGCCGGGATTTACCCTCAGCGCTCAGAGCGTCAACCCTAACTTCCTGATGACAACACGGACAATTTGACCGTTGAGGCTGTGACAGGCCGGCCACGAGGATAAGCGGATGAGAGGAGGCGGAGACCGCGGAAACAGTGTGCAGTCCCACGGAACGTGGAAGTGTCCCACTTACAGCTCATCTCGCCTCCGGAGCCCGGTCCCAATGACAGCGGAGGGGGAGGGCTTCGGCCCGGGCCCCGTCGGTCACCCACACCACCACACCTTCATCACTTCCCTTTTCTGGAGCAGGCCAGGACGAGTACGGTTGCCCGCGCGCATTTGTGCCGTGCGGACTCCCGCTCCTCCCCGCAAGCCTCGATTGTTGGGTTTCCGCCAGCGTCTTTTCGATGCATGCCCCCGAAGACACTCTAGACTAAGAGAGAGCAGTACATCAACGACCTCAAAACCAACCCCTGCAGCTGGCTGTTTTCGGAATTGGCTCCTACTCTGGTAATGAGCCCGCCTTAGGCTGAAAGGACCAAATCTCGGAACCTCCAACCTGGCACTAAGCCAGCGTCTAGGCTTCGCGTCCGAATTGCAATGGCCGATGTAGCGGCAGCCAAACCGTTGTGTGTCTCCAGGTCGACAGCCGGGGATACCTGGGTCAGCCGCAAGCGTGACGGAGCTGTCGTCTGGTTGCCGCCCGTAGTCGAGGCTCCGGGAAGGAGCGGCCTTCGACCCTATCTTGGGCGCAAAGCGTATCTCGTCGGCCAAAAAACCCACTCTCGACTTGGCACCACAAGCGGCACCTCCTCGGCGCTGGAGGAAGTGGGGAGAACGACCGAGGCTGCCGTTGCGTCGGTGGCATCGAAACGGAAGACTGTCCGGCCGCTGCAGGTGCACCCTCTAGGTATACTTCTTCATGATGTGGGAACTTTCACTGGCACCTGTTGCCCTGTCGCCGAACTCGGCTGAAGCTTTCACACAACAACGATGCCTACACTAGCGCGACTGGTATGGGAGATCTCCCGAGGCTCCCCGATCTTCGATGGACAGGGCCAGCACGACCCCGCGAAGCACATCCCACTTTGCTACCCTCGCCCGCCCCTTTGCTGAAATTAGTGCGCGGAGAACCCACACGCCAAGCATCATCCCGTCACCTCATGTGCTGATGTTTTGAGCAAAATCTGCGACACAGTTTCAGAATCACTCAGCTAACCTCAAGCTACAAACCCCCCCGCATAGCAGGCAGTGGCGCACAGGCATAGAAGCCACCCATGGACAGGTTGTTGGTGTGGTTCGATTTGCATACCTGTTCAGTAAGGGCACTCTCGCTGCCACGGAGACTTTTCCTTGCTTGTTCAACCTCTTGTTGAATCGATTGTTCGGTTGCCCACAAACCGGCTGCGGGTGACCTCGCCACCGGAGTTCTCTCAAAGAACAGGACCCACCACCACCCCGTCCTCTCACGGGCTGGCCGGGTCCAGAACGGCACATATTCAGGCAGATGGTAACCCAAGCCTCCATATTGATTAGGTCTGTATAACGAGTTCCAACGGTGCGGAAACCCCTTATAAGTGCAGCGGGTGCGTGGCAGCCTCTGTGCGACAATGAACAGCTTAAAGGACGCGCTGAGAAGCACATGGCGAGTCTTGTCGCGGGCGGGGGCGGGGCCGCTCGCACACACCATCATGTCCGCCTGGTAGCCGGTGCCGAATCGCCTTGCCGCACGGCTCTGGAACATGTTTGTTGTTCAGCCGACGTTTGTGACAAGCTCAGCGTCTGAGGTTTGTTCGTCGGGAAAAGCCGCGAGAGGTTGCAGGCACACCTGCATCCACCGGTGAGATTCGCCTGCTACTGCCAGCTTCCTGACTGTAACACGCGTAGATAGGCAGTGCCGAAGCAAAGAGAGGCACACGAGACGAACACTTAACAGCCCCACTAGAGAGAGACTGCTGGGAGAACATCACTACGCTGGCAAGGGGGTTGCTGGGAGCGCAACCCTCCCTCGAAGGGCCTACTAAACAATATCTCCTTTGGGCGAGACCGGCTGCAGCCAAATCACGTATTTTCCCGTGCTTGGTTCGGCCGTTCTGCACTCCGGCGCATTCCACACGGCACAGTCATTTCTTTGCAAATCCGCAATTCGCAAGTCGCAATCCCCGTGGGATATGGTTGCTGTCGATGTCACCACCCCTGCCGGGCCATGGCCGCACGTTCCAGGGTATTATGAAGAATTCTGGCTTTCATGGCGAGATGACTTACCGAGTCGAACCATCTATCGGCGGCAAGATGACATGGAGGTGGGTTACTGGATCGGTTTCCGCACCTCTTCGGGATTTCATCTTATCCAGGAGCCGCGCAAACGTCATGGTGCTTCGTGTTGGCTAGAATATTCGAAGTGCCAAGTATACACTGCCGAAGGACCAGAGAGCTTGTGCGAGCAGATTTCTTCTTGTCGTCCCTCCTGGCAAATGACCACTCAACAGCCAGTTGTGCTCAAGTCCAGAGACTTTAACTTAACACATTGGCTTTATCAAAGAGCCAATCTCAACAAACACAAGCACGGGAAATGCGGCCTTGGCCTTTTATTTTGACCATACCTTGCCCCAATTTTCCCGCAATTCATATTCCTTTTTTACTTTTTCCACCCGGACGTTAACCTAGGGGCTGGGCTTGGGGGTCAAGTATCAGCCAAGTCTTGCACAAACATATACATACATTGGAATCCTCCACAAAACGGCGGGCACTGACGTGTTACCGTGTCTTGACGGGGAAAGTATCGGGCCTGCCATGCCACGACCTGCAGGCACAGCGTTGCTTTCTTTCTTTTTTTTTTCCCCTCTCTTCTTCTTCCCCGTGCCTGCACGCAATACTGCAGTCTGTGCAATCATCAGCCGGCCAGCTTTAACGCTATCAGGGCGCCCCTTGCGTGGCGTGAGCCATGTCAGGTACAAAGCTCGGAACAGAGCTGCCCAAGACAATCCATGCACACACTGCCGGCCGGTATATGACACCTGGTTTCTGAAGCAGGGGATACTCTGCTATGCCGCCAGGGCTGGAGTCGAGCGGTGCAGCGGGTGTGGGTCGAAAAAGCGACAAGAGTTAGCGCTCGCTTGTGCGCATCGGGCAGCATCCAAACGAAGCGTTTTCCTCGCCTGTGATGGAACCCAACCCACGGGCAGAGTCATATTCCGGGAGCGGCTTGAGCGGGAGCACATGCCTCGGGGAAGCAAGGCGCGTCTTCCGGCATGAGCGGACGATCTGCTGGATGATGCGCATTCGCAGGGCTTTTTCTGCAACGAATAGGGCATGTTTCTGGATAAAGTGCACATTCCCAGACCCAACATCGCACAGCGTGGCACGTCACAGGCGGGAAACGGCTTAACCCGAGCCGCTGACGAGCACAAGAAAAAAAAATTTTCTGATCGGAGAGAGCCCTCCCTGCTCGAATGACGCGCCATTACCGCATACCGCCCTGGAGTCCTTGGTTGCATGGCGTTGCAGTATGTCTGCGTTGTCCCTTGTGTCTAATGCAAGCACAGCATGGCCAGGGCAGCGAATCCCGTCTCACGGCCTCTGAAGATTTGGAAAGTCAGGTCGAATGGCCGTCCCCTTCCCCCCTCTTCGCGGAGAATTAGCATCCCGTTCCATGGAACCCTAGAGAGCCAACGTCTCACCCCTTTGAAAGGTTTCCCGCCCCGGAGACCGGTGGGTTTATCGGTTGAAAAAGGAGTGGCCGGAACGCCCGAGTGCGAGCATGATGACTTTTGTTGAGCCCAACAGCCTGGCACTTTGTGGCCGTTGGAACCAGCGGTCAAGGCCCTTGTTGTCGAATGACAGAGGACGTCGTTGCCAAAGCCCAAACGGTGCGTCCTTGTGGTCGAATCAACACCGCCGGAAGTAGGGAATGGCCTTGTTTTTTTCGCCCCTGCAGCATCCGACCGACTTGTCCCACCAAGCGAGTGGCCGAAGGCAACTTCTTCAGCTCCCCTCGTCCAGCTGTGAGTGAGCCCACAGCCGGCGGTAACGCGCTGGAATGCACAGAGCAAGATAAGCTGATGCCGACAGCGGAGCATGGCTTGAATAGGGTCGACGAACCCGCCGCCTATCGCTGTACCCAACTTCTCCGTGGCAAGTGCCCCCAGCGACACATGACTGCTGCCCATGCGGTCCCTCGCCCTTCGCCAACCATGGGCCACTCTGAAGGCCCAGATATGACTGGACAAGCACCTCAATCTCCGTGTGGCAAAAGAGACCCAGAGAGACCCAGAGAGACCCCGTCCCTTCCGTCGCACCGCCATGTCCTACCAGCCTGCGTCCTCCCCAGCCCGTCGAGAATGACGAAAAAAAGAGTGGAGGGGGCATCGATCTTGCCCACCTTGAGGTCTCGGTTACCTCGTCGAGGCTCTTCATTTGCCAGAGCAGAAGCCCCCCTTGATGGTCACGGGGAGTCTCCTCTGACCCCATCGAGGACCAGGCTACCAGCGCTGGTTGGTTTAACAGCGTTTACGACCCCCGAAGCGTCCCTCCTCTTGCCCTTCTTCCTTCTCGCCCCCGTCAGCTCGGGGGGTCTCGCGTGGTTTCCCCCAGTTTGGATCTGCACCAAGTCCTCACCATCGCCACTCCACGGCCAAGACCTCACCCCCGCTCGTCCTAGACGCTCGATCGCCTGTCCTCCTGACGCTCTGCCGACTACCCCGCTTCTTGCGAAGGGTCTAGGCCCCCTCAGTGGCGTTATCGCGGTCATGGAAGAGACGATCACTCACAAACCAGGCTCGGTGTGATGTGAGAAAAGAGAGAGACTTCTCTGGTACAAGGTGGTACTTGCTGCCGTCTGTGTCTTCGCGTCCGTGGAGGACAGGGATAATAGCCACGGGCAACACGGAACTAGACGAAAATAAGCCACACCAGCGCCGAGGGAGGAAGGTTGACGAGGATGAACCGGGGAAGTCAGCGCCGGGGCCAAGCGATCTGTCTGCTCACTCTCCGTTGCGGAGGTCGGTGACGTATTCCGACCCAAGAATGAAGCACTCAGTGTGAGTCGATTTTTTTTCTCGTCTTTTGCTGCACCGCCGCGAGTATAAAGGTAATGACCTGTCCTCGGAAGCCGACTTCGAAGAGCACATCATCTCGATTTCTTTCGTCTTTAAGTCGGTTTCCTGGGTATTTCAGTCTCTTGCCCGGCAAACCGACCTCTCCTGGATCGAGCACAGCTTGGATGGCCCCAAGAGGACTTGATGCCGAGCGTTTCCTTCCCCATTTCCAGCCGCTTTCACGGCACCGTACACCGTTTCCTTGTCAAGACCCATGAACATGGCCTGAACTCGAGTCCTAGGCCAGGCTGTCCAACCGACACCCACGCCCCCTCACCTGCAACCGCAACTGCTATCACGCGCCCCCATACTGTGCGAGGTTGCTGGTCACACTAGGAGGGGGGCATGCGTGCCGGCATCTCTAGCCCGTCAAGCTCACACCGGTGCTCTCGATGCTGGTTGGTCACTAACCGTGGCCCCCCTGGCCCTGGTGAAATGTTTAACTGATGGACATGGTAAGTGATGGCCAAGGCGGGCGGAGCGGGCCTTTCCACGATTCGACAACATGCTTTGGATGGGTGACTAGCGGGGACCACCCTTGAACGTGAGTGGGATTTCTGCAGCACCAGTTTCTTTTTCGTGATGCTCGCGCCGTGATGCTGCCGCCGACCCTGCAGTTGATATTGGGGAACATAGAGGGAGCATGAGCCCTGCGTTATGCGGCCGGCCGAATTCATCAGGGGGGTGTTATTATTGTCTTGGAGAACAAGACGCCTTTTTGAAGATGTGAGCTGTCGATATTTTCGACATGAACTGTCCTCCCCTTTCCGACTGCAATACGACAAGAAGGGTAAGAAAAGGAACTGGCAGTTGACGGCTTGAGGTTGTAGTTACGTACCGCATTTGGGCGCGAGATTTTCAGGGTCAAACTGATCCCCGTAGCAAGAACAGAGATGCCTTTCCTTGGGTCTTTCTCTCTGATGTTCCATCATGACGAGAGTCTCATGAGTGCTCTGCCCAGGTAGCCCTAGCTACCCTCAGCCCTGTCCTCACTCACACGGGATCTAACCGCTAGAGTACGGCGTATATAAGCCGAGCCACACCCCCATATTCCTGAGCGAGCCTCGACAGCCCAGTGAGCCTCAGTTGGACTGCCTTTATGGAACAAAACCTTGTTTCAAGGCTTGCTGTCAAGGTTTTGCCCCTTCCTTTCCATCCACCGTCAGCATCATATCTCAACGCCCGCTCTAGATCATTCCTGAGCCTTTCCATCATTGGTCCGGTTGGTTGGTTGGTGTGATTGATGACACGATGGTTGACACATGCAGTTGGGTGACAAGGACCGGAGAGATGCAACTCACCAACACAATGCTGAGGTACAAGGAAGTAAAAACACGATTCGAAAGGAGAAGTGGAGAAATAAAAATAGCAAATGAAAGTGACAGTGTAAAATAAAACATGGACTGAGAGGAAGAAAACTATCTCAAGTACCTCTCTACCTTGTGGGACTGGCAATCTTCTTAGCTATATCTCTCTCTCATCTGCCAGAACCAATTTCCAACACAGCCGTTGTCTGTGTAGTTTCCCCCCCCTCTGGGCTGCTCTCACCCGCCTTACCTCTCTCACGCCCGCGCAACGTAAGCTACCTAGAGACTTCAGCTGCATGAACACACAACAAAAATCTCACGTGGTGAGAGAAGCAACAGACGACGTGAAAAAGCTGCATTGCGATGTGCCATGTAAGGGCCAAGCAAGGTTGCGTGAAATAACAATGGTGTTTTGACTTTATCTGAAAAGGAGCGCGAGCAGGAAATAGGGGGTTCCCCAGCCGGTCCCCAAGCACGTTTAACAGCCTCGAGTGTGAGACGAGACACGTGCTCGCTCGCTCGCTCGTCGTGGCAAAGACGGTAAACTCTCCTAGAACCGAGTGATTAATAAGGAAGGAAAAAAAGAGCCGGCGCGAAAGTTTGTTAGAGGCTCGTCCTTTTTCGGTTTGGTTATAGTTAGGTGGTCGCAAGT
>Ga0247763_1001097_pt1 | contig 16011 bp, 12 predicted proteins | sample UWRJL141409B4_FD_179926 | JGI IMG/M metagenome (GOLD analysis project Ga0247763, IMG submission 179926) | Plant litter microbial communities from Arlington Agricultural Research Station in Wisconsin, United States - UWRJ-L141-409B-4 | ecosystem: Environmental > Terrestrial > Plant litter >...
TAAGGAGGAACCAACCTAAGGGAAAAAAAAAAAAAAAAGATGTGATGGAACGGGCTGGCAGGGCTCCTTCCTGTACGAGGGCAACGTCTACCTTTTTTTTCCTGGTCGTCACGCTCATCATGTATACGCTGCGGGTTATTGTCAACTACAGCAACCGGGCTGCAGCATTACGAAGGACGGCCAGTTCATAGCTGATCAACAGCCTCTAGCTACCCTTCTCCTCCGCCGCTAAAGTACGCCCGGTCGTCTAGGTCGTTCGTTGGAAGGTCGCGCTGTTCTATAGGTAGGCAAGCTTTGTTTCATTTTAAATAAACATGAACTGCGGACTACGAGACGTCTGGCAATACGCTTTATTCTCCGCTCCGGGCAGATTGCTGACCGAGCAGGTGCTGCTCCTGCTCTCTTGCGGTAGCCAGAACCACCCCTGTCCCTTCTTTCTCCCACTTCGGGTCGTCTGACTCGGCATTGTCCAGATGTGTGTGTGGGGGGCCATCATCCTTCTCTAGGGATTCATCAAGCGCCTTTTTGTCCATCTCCACCCTTTTGCGATAAAAAAGGGCGCTTAGAGTCGGTCCCGGTCTCATTATCCGTCATAGAAGCAGCTCTGGACTTCCTCCTAGTTTCCCGGCGAGACGAACGCGCCATCTCAGTTTTCTCCTCGTCTTTTCCCTTCTTCACCTGGTCTTCGGAGAGCGCATATCCATGAGTCAAGCTTGCCTCCTCAGTGACAAGACTTGGCCAGACAACCCTCTCGGGGACGAGCTTCGGGTCGTTGATCGGCAGCTTCGTCTTTTGACCCTGTGCGGGCGTGCTTCCATTAGGCGGTGCCTTTGGATTGCGAGCCGATTGCGGCGGCGGCGAGGGAAAATCGAGTATCTTGAATTCAGGCGTGAATAGACTGTAATTTGGCGTGATGCTGTCGTCGAGCGTTTGAATATACTGCCAGAAAGTGCACGCCTGCTTGCAGATGGACTCGAGGTCTGATCGGAAGCTTCCCCTTTTTGGTTCGTGGGGGAAAAGGCCTTGGACGCATTCAAAGACGTTCTTTACCGCAGTTTCAATACAACGGTCGGCCTTTGACTGTCTATCTTTACCCAGGTGAGCTTTGAGGAGCACTGAGCGAAGATGCGATTCAAGCTCCGGTTCTCTTTCGGCGAGGCTAGTAAGAAACCGCTGGAATTCGCCAGCGTTCTCTAGAATGTAAGTCGACAAGAAGATGTGATCGGACAATTCTGACGATAAGACAGCCAAGAATGCAGCAGTCCGCATATTCTTGGCAACGGGCGAGTCTGTAGAGGGAAAGCAGATTTTGTCCTTGACTGCCTTGTGAGATTTGAGACCATTCCAACGAGGGCTCTCGGCACACAAGTCGACGCCAATGTTCTTCCTCGCTAGCTCGAAAGCCTGCTGGAAAAGTGACTCAAATCGGGATTCTCTACTCGAATATCCAAGTTTCAGTCTCTGTGATTATGGATGCCAGCAACCAAAATAGTTCAAAGTCAGGCGGGACTTACACATCTTCCGGAACAACCGGCTTGAGCTCCAATGAGTAGCTTTCTAGCTCTCTGAGCTTTTCACTTTTGGCCTCTAGAGCCGTCTTGGTCGAGCGAAGCGAGTCCTCATGAGTCTTTTGCTGCGTGTGAAGGTGACCTTGCAGTGCGTTGATCTTGTCTTCCTTCTTTTTCAACGTTGCGTTGGAACGAGATAGCTGCTCTTCTCGCTCCTTGAGCCTCTCCTCTGCGTCCTTGAGCTTGTTTTCCGCATCTTGAAGTTGGCGATCTTGGACTCTTTTACTGCCCATCAGCTCCGCAATCTCCGTATCTAGCTTTAGGGCCTTATCCACAAAGGTTTGGAACGAGTCATTCTCGGCGACAGTCCTGAAGGATGTCAAAAGCGTTTTCACATCGGCGGGCAGTGACATATTGAGTCCCTCAGAGTGAAAAAGCTGGGTAGCGGTGATGGATTATAAAGATAGGAAGAACGAGGTTGAAGAGAGCACGGAATACTGAGTCATTTCCGTCGATATTTTTTTGTGCCATTTTTCATTTACTCCGCAAACACATCTGTTGGTGTGGCTGTAGGCCTCCATGCAGCAGTTTGATGCTTTCGACCAATGGTTTATTTCTGCCACCCACCCGCACCTTTGCAAATCGAATTGAACGAAGCGCGGAAAGCATCAAGGCCTTTCCAAATAGGATTTTCCGTCGATGATCTTCGCTATCGTAAGCTGATCTGTCATGACAGGCGGGATGCTCATGGATGAAAAGAAGTTGTTGCGCAGTCAAGTTAGGCCTTGGAGGAATTGTGCGCCAGCCACCAAGTCAGGAGCGAGCTGTCGGCAGAAATTCGGGATTAGTCAGCTACGCCGTCCCCCCCCCAAATCGGCCCGCAGCAGGATCCACCAAGCCACGCGGCCCACCTGATGGACCAATAATATTCCCTTATAGTGGCCCATATCCACTTGTTTTTCAACCACGAAATGCGGGGCTCATCCTTATGTTATCTCGAGGTTGTGAAATTAGACAGGGGGGCCGCAAACCACAAGCGGTTTGCCCCTAAAGAAGCCTCGAGGAACGAAGCTTAAGTTAGCAATCTTCAACTTTGTTTGCATTGCTCGTCGATCAGATTTTGGAAAGGGATTTTTTTTTTTTTTTGGCTTCTTTCTGTCCACGATTCGAGAAAGCCGCCGCTGGGCGTTACAGTACACTACAGTGATGAGGAACGTTTGGGTTTCCTTGGAGGATCAGAGGAGCAATACCGACAGAAAGAGGAGCTCTCGGAGGAAGAGCTTTCAGAGGAGGACAAGTAGCTTTCAGTAGATGATCCGTCCTAGATACATCAGCGCTGGGTGTGCTTATCAACATAAGACTTAGCAAATGTCCATCTGGCACGGGTTTGTGCAATATATAAAATGGCTAGGAAGCTGTTTTGCGAGGAGGTTAAACCAGGATATTTAGCTCTTACTTTTACCATTCAAGGCCTTGATCTTCCGTATTAAATCCTCGCATTTCCATCATTAGGGCCTTGAAATTTCCTTAACAAGGCCTTAGTATTCCGTATCAAGACCTTGGTCTTTTGTATCAAGTCCTCAAGTTTCCATGATCGAGCCCTCAAGCATAGAAGAATCCTAGCCCCAGGCAGTGTGGTTATAACTCACTAGAGGGCAGACATATAACTTACAGCAACCCTGGCTAACATCTTGTCAACTGGTTGCATTGTTACATACGCTGTTTGCATATGAACATCAGAGCTATCTTAGGCAGTCTCCTCGTCATGTAGGACCCACTGACCGCCAGATCGCAAAATAATGTTACACCAATCCCACATATCAGACCAACAACTCCTTCATCATGTACTCTCCAGTGATACAGAATACAATTACCACACCAAAAGGCTTAGAACCCCAAGCCTTCCACACTCGTCGCCAATCGTTCAATTTCGTCGGCATGCCTCACTCCCTCAGTAGGCCGATGATCCGTACCTCCCACTGGGGCTCCACAGTCTGGGCACCGCGCCATCTCCATGGGCATTCCACACTCGCCCACAGTAAAAGGATGGCCTCGTCGGCACGTATACCAGTGGCCGGTGCCTGAGAACTCAGTCGACATTGCCTGGTAAATGGCCCGAAGCTCCTCTGCCGAGACGCCATGGTAACCGCCTTGGACTATGGTTGTGGCCCGGCTCAGCTCCTCTTTCAATCCTGAAACCGAAGGGCACTTGTCGATCAGCGCCTGGGCTTGCTGAAGGTGACTCATTGCGCTCTCTTTGCGGAGCAGGATTTCTTCTTCTTTCTTGGCCTCCAGAGCGTCGTCGGTTGTTTCAAGCCAAGGGTCGCCAACTACCTCAAATTCCCGTATCTTGGCGGCAAAGGCGTGCATTTGTGCGGCGAAGAGATGGCCTTTTGTCTCCTCCTTGGGATACATTGCCGTTGCGGCAGCATCGATGAGCGCAAGACAGACCCTTTCGTGAATAGAAAAATCTAGGGGCAAGTTTGTCATAGCTTGCGCTGTCAGACACCAGCGGGTCCGAGACAAGAACGAAACGAAGTCGAGGAAAACTGCCACCTCGCACTCCAGCAGTAACGATTCGGCCAACAGGCAACCCTTGGCTTGAATGACCGACTCTTCGAATTTAAACTCCAGCCCAGCACGGCTCTGCCGATTAACATGCTGAACCAAATTTGCGACGCGCTGGAAAGGTTGTTGCTCTCTCTGAACTTTTTCCTTGAAGCAGTCGATGGCTCGCCACACCTTGATCATGTCTTTGTATCGCCCATGATCTACTATCAGCTGCTCGAGGTGGTGAAGATTTTTCTCTCGTGGCTGCTGCATAGCAGCAGGCATCTCAGACGTGTCAGACCGGGGTGTTTGGTGCTGGTTCGGCTCTTGGAGTTTGCCTTGCTCGGTGGCTAATTGTCCCGCGAGCTTGGAGTATTCACTGTTGGACCAAGAGATAAATTTCCGCGTGGATTCGTCCAGTATCCCGCGGCGGACAATCCTCCCGTATCTAGAGATGTTCCGCAATGAGCCGCGGCAGAGGGGGCACACTTTGACGGCATCAGACCCAGTCGAGAATGGGACCGAAGCACCGCGAACTGCTGTGGGGAGCCCGTTGGTGTCCAAGTCGTAATGAGATGTCATCCCCATTTGCCCATCCATTGATGTAACCGTCAGGAAATGACCGCAGTTCGCAAAAATGCAAGGATCTTTATCGAGGTTGACATGTTGGTAATCGCTGAGCTCCAGCAAGTCGACACAAGTCGACTTGATCTCGTCGGATCCGCATTGTTGGCAGTAAGACGCACTTGGGCATGCCTCCCCACAGAGTGACGGACCTGGAAAAGTTCAGCCTGAGGATCATTTTCGAGGTGAGGGAAGGGAATTACTTACATTGATGTCCGCAGGCCAGGAGCTTCTGACATCGTTTCGAACAGGGGACCCAATTGCAAGGCGCTGCGCAGGGCATTGTGCACTGGGCATGAACACAACAGGATGCACAGCTCTGCTCGGCACACGGAGGGCATGGCTCGGAACAAAGTCTGCTGCACTTTGAATGACTGCAACGAACTTCGCAAGGGGAAGAGCATGGCTTGCATGGAACAACGCCATGGCATGCCTCTTTGCAGCTGTGTCGACAAGTTGAGTAATCTCGCCCGCAAACCACTGGGCAGGGGCCATGGCCAGCCATCGTAATCCGTCCGTTAACTCGCTTGTTGCAAACCTGACACTTTCGGGAACAGCTGTGCCCACAGGCCTGAAGATGCCCGCAGACAGAAGGGCAAATGTAAATCGGGCTAGAAACATCCACATGACATTTTTCTGTCACCTTATGACCGCAGCCAGGCACTTTACGGGTGACCAGAGCTTTGCAGACGAGGGAATTTGGGTCTTGAACTTCCCAGCAGCGTGCCGAAGATACGCGGTGGCCACACTGGAGAACAAGATCGATGTTCTCCAGCTTCTTTTGACACTTCTCGTGGCAACGGTCGCCGCAGCGAAGCGGACAGGCATGGTCGCACCCTTTCTTTGGCCTAGGACAGTCCATTTGACACTTTACGGCATTGTGGAGCATGTCCGAATGACAGCGTCCCGGACAGGCATGTCCGCACAGTAATCGCTTCTCGCACGGCAAACTGCAACCACTCTCAGGAGAGAGCTGCAGAAAATGGTCCGGCTCCGAGACTGCAATGGGCGTGTTGGGGTGCCTTGCGCATTGCAGGTCGAGATGCGTTCCGACATTCCCTGCGGCCTGGAGACGCCCGATCACACTGGCCCACATGGGGACGCTCTGGTAAGTCGTCGTGTTCCCTAGGATGTACATCCCATGCTTAGCCCGAGATAACAGAACGTTGATACGGTTCGACGTCCGCAGAAATCCCACGTTGCGCTGAGGATTACTGCGCACCAAGCTAATCACAATGACCTTGGCCTCTTCGCCCTGAAAGTTATCAACAGTGGCAAGCCTGATGCTCTCGAGTAGGGTGGCTTTAGCAGGTCGCGTTTGTGGAGCTTCGATGTAGGTGTCTGGTTCCAGTGTTTGTACCTCTTCGAGATCACGCTCATTCAAGCAAATCTCAAACATGCTTGCCATGCGGTGGCGTAGGCGTTGTAGCTGCCCCAAATACGGCGTGATAACGGCAATATCCGACTTTGAATACTCGCCCTGTCGAACGAGGTGAGAAACCAGGGCTGTCGCCATCTCGACCTCGAAGTCGTTTGTGTGTGACGTGTTGTGAGGGTCAAGGCTTGCGGCCCCAGCCTCAAGGTTCTCATGATGCAGCCAAAACAGCCGCTTCTTCATTCCACTGATCTCGGGATAGCTTGTTACTTTGCCGCCATCCTTCAGTGAAGGATACAGAGTGGATCTTATGAGGTCCGAGACTGATGGGTGCATGCGCCGCTGGGTTTCCAGAATACTGAACGGAATCCCAGATCTGCCAATCCCAGGGGGTTGAACTAGCCGCTCAAACAGTGAAGTGTCAAGGGAGTACTGGGCACCTCGGGGGTTGGTGCTCTGCAGATCGTAATTCTGAATCTGCGGTCGGAGCTGCAGGTGGTCTCCGATCATGATGACATGCTCCACCGATGGGAGCAGGGCTGTGAGAATGTGGGCCTCGAGTACTTCTCCCGCCTCCTCGCACAGCATGACCTTGGACTTGAGCTTTCTGAGAACACTGAGGTTTCTCGCAAGGCCCGTAGTTGTGACTCCGATGATATCTGCTTCCTCCATGCAACGCAGATCCAAATCGCCACGCACACGATCCCGTCGCTCTTTGGCCAAAATGTAGTCCTGGTAGAGGGGCCAGATCTTTTCGATAATGGGATCCCTGATTCTCTCCAACCAATAGCTGTACAAGGAGCGCCGTTCGTCGCATGTCATAGCTTTCAGCCTCGCATGCTCCAGCGCCACAATCGGGCGAGGCGGAACCGGTGGGTTAACACGCCGACCTCCAGACAGCCATCGACCAAGGCTTTTCTGTGGCGAATGGTTGACAATCTTGAAGCCACCTTCCATTGCTCCAAACAATTCATCGTGATGTTCCTGGTTCTGGGACTCAAGGAGGGCTTTGACGGATCCCCAAGTATTCGAGATGGAGAGTTGATGGAACTCAAACTCTAGGTCTTGTATTGCCTCATCCGTGCCCCTTTCTGCGCGATATAGTTCGGCCTTCTCCGTCCTTGTTCTGGCATACGCTTTAGCGACGGTTCGGATATTGAGATCCTGAAGTCTTTCAGACTTGGACCTGGAGCCAATGCGGATGACCTTGATTTTCGCCGGGTCGTCAAGTAAATGCTCCAGGAGTTGATCAAGCGCATGGTTGGTATAACACACGCACAGAATGGGTCCTATGTCTGTCTCTTCCTTGTTGGCGAGCAGAATCTTGATGATTTTTTCACCCGTGTAGCTCTTGCCAGTCCCGGGCGGCCCCTGAATGAGCGAGAAGCCCCTTGAGAGCGTGTTGGTCACAGCAATGGACTGTGTGGGGTCGAGAGTTGATTTTGAGGCAATTGCTTCTGCGTTTGGAGGGCTGTGAGGCGATATCTTCAGCGGTGTATTGTCGTCTGTGATGCAAGACAAGTCGAACTGGAATCCTGGTATCTTCGCATAACGAGGTGGCTCGAGCTCCGGGGGTGATGCCGCAATGGTGGCCGGGGCAATCAATTCGGCGAAGGGTAGGTCAGGCTTCTTGTACATCTCCTGCAGCGCTGCCAACGTGTCCTTGAAAGACGCCAGGAGAACACCAGGGAATTCAACTAGGTACTTCCGTGACGGCGGCCCCATGTTTTGATACCAGCGAAGTGCTTGCTCAACATTATGCTCTGTCGGCTCAGCTAGGTTCAATCTGACGAACAAGAAATCCGGATTTTCCGCTAACGTGGGCAGCTTCTTGATGTCCGGGCGCTCTCCGTCGTCGTCCCGCTTCTTACGGCGAGGGGGCTTGTCGTCGGCTGTCCTCATTGTATCCTCCGAGACGACAAAAAACTGGACCAGGCCTGTGGCGTCGAGAAGGCATACCAGTGAGCCAGGCTGGAGTCGTTTGCTTTGCGTCCACCAATTCCGTCTATTGTCCGCAGTCATTGATCTGAGTGCGGTAAGCTGGTTGCACCGAATCAACAGACTCAGTCCAAAATCCCTCTCCATCGCAAGATTTTGTGGAACCGGATAATCATACCCGTAGGTTCGGGCGCTATTCTTTGAGCGGGGGACAACCCCAGGCTGCTGGGCTCGAATGGTGTCAAGTGTATCCTTAACCGTGTCTCGAAGCTGCCCGACAGTGTCCTCACGTAACAGACGGAACTCCCGGTCGACACGGCCGGCGATGCCCTTGAAATGCCATTGGGAAGGGTCTGTCGTCGGTAAGTACTCGGCTCTTTGTGACATGATCTCGTCATAGGTAGGTAGAATCTGGATCTTGGAGATCTCAGCATTGTCATTGTTGTGGCGTGGCCCGTTGGCAGAAAGGTTGCCAGGAAGGTCGCGTCTGAGAAGGAACTGCTCCCGCACCACGGGGGGGCCTGATGCCGCTCGATGTTCGGGCCCGGAGATCCCCGCGCCAACATTGATCCTCAAACGAACATAATCCAAGTACTTCAGGGCTTGCAGACGGGCAAATTCTTCCTCGGGTTCGTATGGGCTCTTGGTAACCTCTTCGAAGCATGTGGCCCAGACAGAGATGTTTTGATTGACCATTGCTGTGGTGTTGCAATCCAGGATCTTAGCCAGAACTGCCAGGGACAGCTCGACGACGGCGATACGAGATAGGCTAGACCCATTTGCAGGCAGGGACTGAACCATTCTCGTAACGTATTCGAAAAGCAGCTGCATGCGAGCGCCGCCAATGCCATAAAGGTAATTGAACAATGTGGCCATCTCCTGTTCCAGAACTGCAGAGTCGACCACCCGGTGGTGGGTCAAGAACTGAAGGAGAGGCTTGACTTCGGTAGTCCACAACTCTTCAGTGCGTCCAAGAGATGGTTGGATAGCAGGAATGTGTCGTTCGATTACGTCTTTCATGAAGGAGAGTCCTGTGCCGGATTGGTCTGCGAACAGCTTGATGATTTCTTGAGCGGTGCCGATGTCGCTGTCCATCAACTCTTTGCCAAGCTGAAACAGCTGACTGATGACGTCCGGGGAAGGTCGAGCAAACTGGGTGCCTTGTGCCAGCAGTCTCTTCCATTCTCGGAGTCTCCCGTCGCTGGCTTGCCGGGGCGAGGCTCTTGCCAGAGCATCTGCTCCAGGAGCGGTTGGCATGCTTGAAGACGACCGTACCACATTGTGAGAATATCGGCACCCGTCTCCAAACTTGCAGGTGCCATGTCGCTGGAAGTGCTGGCACACCGCTTGTTGTGAACCTGCGACTCGACCTCCGCGCGGGGTCCCGCCTCGCCATCCACCACGTCTCCCTCTAGTATACTGTCAGAATCACAATGTAAGAAGACCGCGGGCCTGGGCTCACCTGTCGCCGGCCATCTGAGGTTCAGTCCAGACTGACCCGACCAGGGGTGATCAGTTGGGATGCACAGATTGGTGAAATTGAATGACGGGCTGCGATGATGTTCTGAAATTCAGGGTGGGCGTGTACCACCGAAGAAAGGAGGCTCCAGGAGACGAAGGTGACAGGATGGAAGGTGAGACTTTGTGGTTGGTGTGGGAGAGAGAATTGCGAGAGAAGAAAAGAAAAAAAGCCCGTGAGTTGAGGCAAGGACAGCGAAGAAGGCTTCACTCAGATTGCCTAGCAACGACAAACGGAAAGAGCTAACCGTGCGATACGCGATACGCGATAACGCGATTACGGCCTCCTCTACTCGCACGGTGTAGTTCAGTCTGCCTCATATCAAGTACCTAGGTCCTGGCCTGCAGGCCTTCCATGTCATCCAATCTGTGCCATGCCTTGATGATCTGGATAGCCACCACGACACGATTTGCGGGGCTTGTATTTGTTTTTGTGAATCTGAAAATGGTAAATCCAAGTCACACACCATGCAGTCCTTTCATTGGGTTCTGATTCTAACCACGGCATGATCCAGTCGGGTGTGAATGTTTCGGTCGTGTTGGGCTCGCTGTAGGTACGCCCCAACTGTGTGACAAGGGTGCAAATAGGGCAGGCCGTAAGGCTTCACAATTGCAGGCTTAGAACGTTTCCAGGGTTCAAACAACTTGATAATCTTCTTTGGCCTCAAGGTCCTTGCTGCCTCCATCTCCAGGATTTTTGGGGAGTTCACAAGTCCTTTATGGGCCAAAGGCATCCGGGTGGCTGTGACTCATGACCCTCAGCCTCAGCTTGTTGGGCGGCAGTCGTCACACCATCGCGGCTATCTAAAATATAAAATTGGTTGGTCCCTGGCCAACCACCTTCTTGTAACACCTAGCTTGATTCTGTTTGCTGGAACAATCTGTTTCCGACCACAGCGTTTGCAGTGGTTATCGGGACCCTTCTATTGGCCGTGTGACACTAGCAATGAGGCCCCCTGCATTGAAGAGCACTCAATTGCCTAGAAAAGACACGAATGTGATGTCGTGCAAACGGATTTCCTCCAAATGCCGCCTTCCGTCTCTTCCCGGCCATATCTCTTGGAATAACGGTAAACGTGTCACACCACCCTCTCTGTCCCCAGAGAGTGATGAGGCTAAACATGATTTCGTTTGCGAGCCCCAGCAGCAGTCCGAAGCCGCCCACGACAAGCCTATCAATACCGAGGCTACATTTGCGCCACCTCTTATCCCTTATGCATGACATAACAAATAAACCCTGGATTTTGTGTTCGGCCAGGCTAACCCGGCAGGCTTCCGCATGCCTGAAATACTAAAATATGTACCCCACCGTCTGTGTTAAATGGCAGTCCCACCAAATTGAAGCAATAAATGAGTTGTCTTCAAGGCACCCCAGTGCCCGACTTCTCGCCTCTAAGGTCTCAAACACTGGTTTGGATGAGCATGCAAATAGTCAAACTCCCCAACCACAGCCAAGCTGTACATGACAGCGGCGATCCCGATGAATATGTGCATGAGCTGATGGCTAGCTCCGAAAATATCAAACCTTCGTGGATACCACTTTTCCGGGAATTTGAAGGCATAAGCGGATGCCCCAATGGTGTTAAACAACAGAGTCAACAGCACCCACTTCAGCGCAATTCTCTCGTGCTGAACTTCATAGCCATACTTTGCCAAGCCATGTCCAACAGGAATGAAGGTTGAAAGGGCAAGCATTCCAAAAGTGGAAGCCCTCAAGGGACGCAAATGCGGATCGCTGAAGCGTTTCTGGAAGGTAAAAATAGAGCAACATGCAGCCAGAAAAGTGGTCAACGACCAGTACACCAGGCGCAGGTGCTTATCGCAAACGAATCCGTAAAATATCAACGGAATGTTGGCGCCCCACATGAGCACAATGACGCCCTGGAGGTCGAGTTTGAGACCGAGGGAATGGGCCCTCGAGCTGTGGCACAGGAAAACATGGTAGAAGACGGAGAGGGTAAAACATGTGGCCGAGCCGAAGAACCAAAAACAACAGACGATCTTGTCCACGGCTGTGGCGACGGCATATCGGGGCGGGATCTCGGTGCTGAAGATATAGACGGGCGACACGAAGAGGAGCAGGGCGCCAATGAGATGGGAGAAGATGTTGACTGTCTCGTTGTGGAGATAGGTGAGGCTAACCAGGCAGTGCTTGATCGAGGCTGTGACGGGCCGGTATCCAGTTTGGATCCAGTGGTTGCCTTCCCTGTCGAGAATGCACTGTCAGTATACTGAGGTCAGGTGAAATATGCTTAAATCGAGGACTGGGTTTGTGTTCCAAGTAAGATCGGCACTTACTGTTGCCACGCCGCTGAGATTGCATGTCAGACGGATTCCCTTGGCATCAATGGGGGGCTATGGGGAAGACGTACGGATTTGATCCCACAGGAGGAGTTGGACAGCTTCGAGAACAACTGCTTTGTCGACGGGAGTGGTGGGTATGTCTTCGTCTTTTTTGTTCGTTGGGCTGTGAGGGTGGGGCCCCTCCCGTCTTGAACGGAGAGTGGCGGTTGTTGGATTGCGAGCCCAGCGTTCTGAATTTGGCATCAGCTCAAAATTTAGACCATCCATTTGTCGTTTTGTTTGTAGTCCATGCCAAATGGGAAGGAAGTGTTGGTTGCACCTGCCACCCACGGAAAACTAAGTGGTTTTTTTTTTTTTGCCAACGCACCAATCCCCGCTCCCGATGCAGCTCACCGGTCGGGATTTCCACATCGTCTCGAATTCGGTTTCATCCCACCCAATCCAGCTTGAGGTCGTGCCAAGAAATAAACCCTAACCCTTTTCTGGCTGAGTGAAGTGCTGACATCAGCGGGGCGGTTGGTCTTGAGACACATCCAACGTCCAGCCCTCATGGCTGCATGGTCCTCCCCACAAAATATCCACTGGAGACCCAAGACAAACATGTAACGCAGCGCCACCGGCAGACCAACACAGCACCAAGATCTCTGCGGAGCTCAGCGTTCTTGGCTCCTCAAAACAGACAGCAAACGCGCGTCCCAAATTGATAGCTTGTTATTCTGAGTTTGTGGGTTTCACGTCAGAGAATGCAAGGTCAGCAACACTGCCACGGCCGAGAAGCACAGGCAGGCAAACAGCCTGGAAGGTTGCCTGTAGCGCATGCCCCCGCCTGCCGTCCCGTCAGCGCCACGGCTCCACGGATCCGCCAAGCGCTGCTGTGTCGGGGCTCGACACAGACGGACATGGGGTCAGGTCGTCGGATCATTGGATGGCGCTCGGATCGTCGCGTGTGGTGTATCCCCTGGGCATTCCCCATCCCTTGAGGATCATCGTGTATCATAACTGCTATTACGCACGAGACCGACCAGCGTCGGGTTCTGTGTTCAGTTGACATATTTTTAGTATTTATCCTCGGAGGACATAAAAGAGCGCCGCCCATCTCTATTTTGTCTTCGGCTCAGTTTTATATTTTTTTCACAATCTCATCCACTGCTCTCTGCTGTAATAACCACATACGCTGACTTACATACCTAATAAAATCAACCGTCTCATTCTTCTCGCCGTCGCCATGCAGCAATTCCTCATCCCCCTCGCAGCGGTTCTTGCCGTCCCCGCCCTGGCACAAAGCACCACAGCTCCACCCGCCAGCGTCCCAACATCCCAGCTCCAAGGCCTACCCCGACTGGTCAACGAGCTCCCCCTCTGCGCCATCAAATGCTTCACCGAGGGTGCCAAGGGAGTCAACTGCCCTCTCACAGACCTCTCTTGTCTCTGCCGCACCAACAACGCCGCCGCATTCGCCACCAGCGTAACGACATGCATGCGGAACAACCCGGTCCCGCCCCGGCCCTCAGGCTCGCCCGATATTGACGACGACACCGACCCCAATGAATGCCAGCTTGACGAACTCGACGACATTGTCGAGCTCGCCGGCCGTATCTGTCTTGCCGCGCTGGCGAACCCGCCTCAGTCCCAGCTGGCGCAGGCCACCTCAGTGATCAATGACAAGATTACCAGGGCGAGCGCGACGTCAGGGGGTGGGAATGGCGCTACCCCTACGGGAAGCAGCAACAACAATAATAATAACAATAACAACAACAACTCAGGGCGCAGCGGCGCTGGTCGGTTGGAGATGGCGCAAGGTATGCTGGTTGCCGCGGTGGGATATGCTCTGATTGCTCTTTGAAGGGTATTTTTGGGTTTCTTTGATTTGGTAGTCTGGTGTAAGGGTCGATGATGTGGGATACATATGATTTCGCCGAGAGAGACATGACATGACATAAACGGTATTATTTGATGCGTACCTAGGTAGGCAGGCATAAACATGAGGTACATGGAGGTAGACATGGAGTTGAAAAGCATGTTATGATCACTTAAAGAATTCCGACTCTCAACGCGTATAATCTCCTTGACATTTCCTTCCTATTTTTCATGCACCATCCATCCTCTCCGACAGTTCTCACTGGCAACTTTTGTTGTCTCGAGTCTGTCACTTGGGTCCTCCTGCAAGCTAACTCACTGAGCGAGCGAGAAGTCGACTCGCTTTTGCATTCACTTTTGGTTTTGCTTTAAGTTTTGATTTTGATTTCTAACATGATGGAGTTATTTAGTTAGTTACTGAGTTGAGTTAGTGAGTTAGTTCATGTGGATTTGATCGATGCTAGCTCCATTCGTACTGCAAAGCCTTAACCAGACGACAAAGTTTCCAAGCTGGGGGCACAGGCACCAGCACAGACACAGACATAGGTACATGTACATGTACTTGTAGTCTCTAGCTAGAAGAAGAAAGTCATGTCAAACCAAAAACGAAACAAACCCTTATTGATATTCCATGTCCATCCATGAACGGGTGGGCATCTATTCCATCTCATTTGTCTCGGAGCTCGGAGCAGAGTTTTTAATATCCAGTCTCCGTCAACTCTTGTCAGCCTTCAGGTAGGCAGGTAAGTAGTGAACCTAGCTGGGTCAGGTCGACATGGCTTCTCTTCTTCGGGGAGCGTAAAAAGTATTTCTGACATAGCTTCTTGGGCTGGTCCTGCGACATGTTCCAGACTATACTCATTTCCCCGTCAGACCCAAACCCTTAGCAGAGAGGTTGTGGAACAGTCTGATGAAATGTTCTCAAATCGGGAGTCAGAACAATGAGTGTTAGTACTAAACCTTTCCCACACAAATTCGCAGCGCATTACTGATATCGCATTAACATCATCACATTTGACCATGAGACACCTATCTACCATTTGTGCAATCCCAACGCCGAACCATGCCCTTACAACCCCTCAAACACCCTTTCAACTACATCTCCCAGCATCCTCAACCCATAAAACTTGGACACATTCCTGTACACCTTCAATCTCCGCATCACATCCTCCCTCTTGACACTCTCCCCCCAATCTCCACTGCAGGTACAATGCTCCATAAACTCATTCACCCTCAACGCCTTGCACTTGATGCATTTGAGGTCCTGTGATGTCCATTCAACCACCATGCCCTCTACATCCGCCACCAGCCCCTCTTCGATCGCATTGCGGTCATAATCCGCCTCGCAGTATGTACATTGCCACCTGACATTGGCACCTCCTCCATCGCCTGACGCGCCCGGCTCAGGAAGGAGGTCTTCATCTCGACAGAGGTCCAGATCACGCGCCATAGTGCAGTTGTCACAGCTGAGCTGCGTGATCTTGAGGCTCTCCGAGGGGTTCTGGAAGGCGCCTTCCTTGCTGAACTCACGGACCTCGAACATGGCGAGCAGCTCTTTGCGGAGAAGGCGCGCCTCGAGGGTGATGTTCTTGTCGAGACTGAGGACTTGCATGAGGGACTTGACGAGTTCGAGGACGGGGTTGGCTGATGATCGGGGATTGCGCCTTCCATTTGCTCGTTCATCTGGCTTGTTGGACGATGCAAGTTGCGGCAGGTGGGATCCGGGCAACTCAGGGAAGCTGTAGTCGCCTGCCAGCTCGGGGTGCAACATTTCCCGCTTCTGAGCTTGGATCAGGGCCGACATCTCCTTCTTCAATGGTCTCTCAAAGGCTTTGCCAAGGAGAATCTGACCCGGCGTATCCTTTTCTGGCCCGTCGTTGCGGATGGGGAGCTGTGTCAGGCGCGGCGTTGCCGTAGGGTCACTGCCATTGGTGGGCCGCTTGATGCTGTGCATCAGCTGGATGAACTCAATGACCCAGTCGCTGAAGGTGGACTGCAGCCGAACGGGAAGAAACGTCGCCATTTGCCAGTGCATAATCGTCTGGAGGTCCTGTTCATCCTTCTCAACCACTTCCTGGCACGCCTTGCCACCGTAATTGAACTCATCATACCAGACGAGATAGTCCCAGTACTCTTTGATCTCGAGGTCGATAAAATGAAACAGTGGCTTGCCTTTGATGCTCTTGAGAATGTATTGCGCGTAAGCATAAGCGTTACCGACCTCAGATTTGGTCGTCTGCAGCAAGAGGCGGTTCGCACTCGCATAGATGACCTGCGACCCGACGCGCCGGAAATCTGCCATCAGCTGCAAGAGGGCTTTGCGGCTCATCATCTGCA